>Ga0154437_109_pt1 | contig 8927 bp, 7 predicted proteins | sample RifGroC2_FD_115941 | JGI IMG/M metagenome (GOLD analysis project Ga0154437, IMG submission 115941) | Elusimicrobia bacterium GWC2_61_25 | reverse complement strand
GTCTTGTCGTGGAAGGCACCGGTCTGCTTGAGCATGGCGTCCAGCATGGTGGTTTTGCCGTGGTCGACGTGGGCGATGATGGCGATGTTGCGCAGGTCGGGCCGGCGCTTGGCGTTGTCTTGTTGCATGTATTAGTGGTCTCCTTAAAAAATCTGCGTGTCGCGGCGGCGCTTGGCCGGTTACCGGTTGACGGCGCCTTCGCCGGCGGCCTCTATGGCCCTGAGTTCCTCTTCGAAAGCGGCTATTTTGGCTTCCAGGGCGGTGATCTTGTCGCCCAGCTCTTTTACCTGCTTGTAATCGGAGTGGATCTCGGGGGCGGACATTTTGGCGGCGAGGCTTTCTACCGTTTTGCGGGAGTAGGCGATCTCTTTTTTAAGGGTCTCGGCGCGGCGCGTCTTCTTGCGGGCTTCGGATTCCTGGCGCTTCTTCTCTTCCCAGTCGGCGTTGTCGGCTTTGGGCGCTTCCTGCGGCGCCGCTTTCTTCCTGGCGGCCGAGGCTTCCTGGTGCATCTGGTCCTGGCGGTAGCGGAAGTAATCGTAGTTGCCGGGATACACGGTGGTCTTGCCCTGTTCTATGTGCACCACGGAATCGGCCAGGGCGTTTATGAAGTAGATGTCGTGGCTGATGAAGCAGAGGGTGCCTTCGAAATCCTTCAGGGCGGTTACCAGCGCGTCCACGCTGGCCATGTCCAGGTGGGTGGTGGGCTCGTCCATCAGGATGACGTTGGGCGGGTCCATCAGCAGCTTCACCAGCATCAGGCGGCTTTTTTCACCGCCGGAGAGCACCTCGGTCTTCTTGTAAACGTTGTCGCCGGGGAACAGGAAGGTGCCCAGCACGGTCCTGACCGCCAGCTCCGGGTTCATCCGGTCGTTGTCCATGGCTTCCTGCAGCACGGTCTTGCGCGGGTCCAGGATGCCTTCGCGGTGCTGGGAGAAATAGCCAGTCTTCACGTTAAGCCCCAGCACGCGCTCGCCGGAGTCCGGCTCTATCACGCCGGCCAGCATTTTTAAAAGGGTGGACTTGCCGGCGCCGTTATGGCCGAGGAAGGCCATCTTCTGCCCGCGCTGCAGCTCGAAGTCGAAATTTTCGTAAACCTTTATGGGGTCCTGGTCGGGCACGTTATAGATCTTGCTGATGCCCTTGAGCTCCAGCACCTTGGTGCCGGTGCGGCCGGGCTGCGGAAAGCGCATCTTTACCGTCTTCACTTCCTGGATCAGCTCTATGCGCTCCAGCTTTTCCAGGCGCTTTATCATGCTCTGCACGCGGGAAGCGGTGGAGACGCGCGCGCGGTTGCGGGCGATGAAGTCCTCCATCTGCGCTATATCCTCCTGCTGCAGGCGCCAGGCCGAGTAAACCTTTTCCTTCTCCGACTGGCGCTGGGCCAGGAAATTTTCGTAGTCGCCGTGGTAGACGCGCAGGGTCTTGTCCTGCAGGGAAACTATGGCGTTGCAGATCTTGTTGATGAAGTCGCGGTCGTGGGAGATGACGAAGATGGCGCCCTGGTAGCGGCCCAAATATTCTTCCAGCCAGATCAGCGAGTCCAGGTCCAGGTGGTTGGTGGGCTCGTCCAGCAGCAGCAGGTCGGGCTTCTTCAGCAGCAGCTTGCCCATGGCTACGCGCATGGCCCAGCCGCCGCTGAGCGTGTTGACCTTGCGGGGAAAATCGGTGACCTTGAAACCGAGGCCCATCAGGATGGACTTGCCCTCGGCCTCTATACGGCCGTCGTAGTCCTCCACGCCGTCCAGGGTTTCCTCTATCACGGAACGTTCGGAAACGGGCGGGTTCTCCTGGGGGAGGTAGCCTACCACCACGCCTTTTTTGAACTGTATCTCGCCGTCGTCCGCTTCCTCGGCGCGCAGCATCATCTTGAAAAGCGTGGATTTGCCGGCGCCGTTGGGGCCGACCAGGGCGAAGCGCTCCCCTTCGTTTATCTGCAGGGAGGCGTCCTCGAAAAGGACCTGGTTACCGAATGATTTGTTTACGTTCCTGAGGGTTATCATAGAAGCACGGCCCGCCTTGCGGGTTATTTAGCAGTAAAAATTGCCGGGAACTGACAGAGCTAAGGACAAAGCCTACCGGGAACTGCCGAGATTATATTTTAGCATTTTCCGGCCCTTTTATAAAATAAAAGGCCCCGCCTTCGCCGGCGGGGCCCCTTAAAACCGGCTTGCGCCGTTTTTAGAATTTCAGCGTCAGCATGACGCGGGCGTCGTTGTATTTGTTGGGATTTACGGCGTCCTCGTCCTGGGTCACGCGGCGCAGCGCGGCGTCCAGGCAGAGACTTTCCCCTTTGAACCCTACGCCGGCGGCCATGGTATTGTTAAGAATGTCGTCGCTGCCGGCCTGCCCTTCCTCCACCAGCTTCTGGTACGAGGCCCTCACGGCGAAACCGGGCAGCAGCCACAGCTCGGCGCCGCCGGTGATGGTGCGGTAATCCTGGTCGTCCTCGTCGTCGAGAGCGCCGTTCTGGATATTTTCCATGTGCGTGCTCAGCAGCTGGGCTTCCGCCCCGAGCATGAGCCGGCCGCCGAACAGGTTGAGGGCCGCCCCGGCGGTTTTAAGGTCGTGGTCATATTCCGTATCCTGGGTGAGGGCGCCTACGGTGCCGCCGGGAGCGTACAGGAACCTGGAATACTCCAGCCCCAGGGTCACCGGGATGGCGTCGAACTTCCACTCCAGCCTGGCCCCCAGCTCTTTCTGGTCGGCTTCATAGTCGAACTTGGTGCCGGCCCAATCCGCTTCTCCGGAGAGCTTGGCGAAAGAACCGCGCACCGCGGCCGTCAGCCCCTTAAAGGGCTTCAGCAGGGCGTGAACCCCGAGTGAAGGCCCTTTCAGCGGCAGCTCGGCGTTGACGCTCTTCATTTCCACGCCGTGGGAAACATAGTCCAGGGTAGCGCCCAGTTCATAAAGATCGGTGCGCAGCATCAGGCCGCCGCCCAGGGAGTTGTTAGAGGTCTCCATCTCGGCGTCCGCATCTTCGGACTTGTTCAGGTTGGCGTGGGCCCCGAAAGCCAGGCCGTCGCCGCCGAAAGAGAACCCCGCCCCGGCGGAAGTTTTCTTATATTCATCGTCGCCGCCGGGAGTCTCGCTTTTCTGCGCGATCGAGAGGCCTTCCAGTTCGAAAGCCCCGACGCGGGCGTAAGCTCCGAAGCGCCGGCCGCTGTCGTCGTTCTTAACGGCGCCGGTATAGGATTTCCCGCTGGTGAGCCCGGCTTCGGCCTTCAGCGTGGAGGCGTCCCGCTTCATATCGGCCCTGTTATCCGCCCAGTTCTCGAAAGTAAGCTGGTTATTCTCGTCTTCTATGGCCACCGTCATCTGCAGGGCGCTTACGCGCGCGCTCTGGAACCGCTCGCCGCGGTCGCGGTAAGGCCTGACTATCGACTGGAATTTCCCGGTCTGCAGGTCCAGCAAAGGCCGGATATCATAGAACCACTGCGCGGAAGCCGAAGCGGGCACGCCCAGCGCCAGCAAAGCTAAAAGTATCTTTTTCATCGTCCCCCCTCCTGAAAATAAATAACGCTGAAAGTATATCAATTCGCCTGATGACATTAAAGCGCAAAAGATATACACTACGCTTTAGCACAACGGAGGCTTTTATGACAGAAACCATGATGAACATCGGCTGGGCCGTGATTTTCTCGCTCATAGGGGGCACGGCCGGGTCTTTCCTCCTGATCTGGTTCTCTTCTCGCATCCCCAGGATCTTCGACAAGATCACCCCCAACATGGACGAGGGCAAAGAGATCATCCGGGGCAACCGCACCGTGGCGGATTATTTCGGGCGCATCGTCTCCGCCGCCATCCTGGGCGTAAGCGTGATCATAGCGGCGGCGGTCCTGGGCGGCCTGATAGCTGCCCTCCACTAAACCGATGAGATACCTGCTGCTGGCTGCGATAATAGCGCTGCCTTCCGCGCCGGCCCAGGCCAGGGCGGGCGGGGGCGGCGGCGGAGGCGGCGGGGGCTGCTTCGCCGCCGGCACCATTGTGGCCACCACCGCGGGAGGCATCCCCATAGAGGACGTGCGCCGCGGCGACATGGTCCTGGCCTACTCCGAAAGCGGCCTCATGCAGGTGCCGGTCCAGAATTTCATCAAAGAGCGGTCCCGGCTGCTCACGCTGACCGCCGCCAACAAAGCGGTGCTGCGCACCACCAACGAGCACCCGCTGCTTACCCGCGGCGGGTTCGTTGAGGCCGGCAAACTGAAGCGCGGCGAGGAAATAGGCATAATGCGCGACGGGCGCCTGGCCTGGGTAAAAATAAAAAAGATCAAGTACGGCGGGGAAACCGACGTCTACAACCTGGAAGTGGCCCCGCCGCACACCTTTATAGCCGACGGCTTCATAGCGCACAACAAAGGCGGGGGCGGATACAGCTACCGCAGCGGCAGGTCCAGGAGCGGCAAGGGCGGCATCTCCGACATTTCCACTTTCATGACCATGGCCCTGGTGGTCATGGTGATGCTGGTCAGGACAAAGGAGCGCTTTTTCGACAAAGGAACTCCGGAGCGGTTATTCTCGCGGCAGAACGTGGAAGCCCGCGCCGCCGAAACCCGCGCGATAATGGAAAGCCTGGCTTCAGCCGACCCTTCCATGAGGCCCGCCGGCCTGGAAGCCATGGTCAGGGAATCTTTCCTGGCCGTGCAGGCCGCCTGGCAGGCGCGCGACTATTCCCCCCTGCGCGGCCGCCTGGCGCCGGAACTTTACGCCGGGCACAGCGCCAAAGTGGAAAGCCTGCGCGCCCGCGGCGAGATCAACATGATGGAAGACGTCACGGTAAGCGGCCTGGATTTCGTCCACGTGCGCTTTCCGGCGGACCCGGCCGCCAGGTCCTTCACCGCGCTGATAACGGCTTCCGCCAGGGACTATACCATCGGTGAAGTCAACCATAACCCGCTGCGCGGCAGCCGCGACCTAAAAACCTTTCAGGAGTTCTGGACCTTCGGGCGCTTCAACGGCAACTGGGCCCCGGCGCGGATCAACCAGACTACCGACGAGTATATCCTGACCGCGCCCAACCTGCCGGCGGCGCCGGTGCGGTCAGGGGCAGCCATGCCCGCAGCCGGGCCGGCGATCGCCGCGGCGGCGCAGGCGCTGCCCATAGCCGCGGCCGGGCTGTTTGCCCAAAACGCTGTTCCCGCCCCGGAGAAGCCGCGGAGGTTCGACTCCTCCGGCGATCCCTGGGACAAACAAAAGATGGAAATAGCCGCCACGCTGGCTTTCCAGAACGTCTACGGGGCCTGGGAAAAAGGCCGGCCGGAAGAGCTGCAACTGGACGGGCTCCTGCCGGAAGCCGCGGCGAAACTTAAAAAAATGATGGCCTCGGCGGCGGGCGAAGAGCTCAGCTTCGAATTCAAGGACCTCTACACGCGCAAAGCGGAGATCGTGCTGACCTCGCGCGCCGACAAGAACGCCAGCCGTATGGACGAATTCACGGCCAGGATAAACGCCAGCGCGGCGCGCGCGCTCAGCCGGGAGGGAAAGCCCCTGCACCGCGACGCGGCCCCGCAGCCTTTCACGGAATACTGGGTATTCGCGCGCAGCGGCGATAAATGGAAATTCTGCGAAATACTGCCCAGGATGAAACAGGAAGGCGGCGAAGACTGCCAGGCCGACGTGGCCCCCACGCCCGTGCAGCTGGAATGGTACTGGCAAAGCTGACGCGGCGTCAGCCTATCAGCCTCACTTTGTAGCCGGCGGCCTCCAGCTCGGTCTTGAGAAAATCCCGGCGGTCGCCCTGTATTTCCAGCACGCCGTCCTTTACCGTCCCCCCCACGCCAAGCCGCTTCTTTAATTTTTTAAGCAGCTCTTCCTTGCCGGCCGGGTGCATCGGAAGTTTCTCCACCAAGGTCAGCCCGCTGCCCTTGCCGGTGCGGCGGAAGGAAACGCGCACCGGCTCCGTCTGCGTCCTTTTTCTCAGTTCTCCGGCCAGCCCCTCCGGGCAGGCGCAGGGCGTTTTGCCGCAGTTGGGGCAGTTCACTTTGCCGTCGGGCCCCGTTGAATAGACCAGCCTGTCGTTATCGCCCATAGTTCCCCCTAAAAATTAGACACGTTCCACTCCGCCTCTTCTTCCTCCGGCGGCGCCGCGGCCGCCGCGGGAGGCGGCGGTTTTACCGCGGCCATGCGCTTCCAGCGCCCGGTCCTGTAGTAAAGGGCGGACAGCGTCAACCCCACTATCCAGGCCAGGGGCATGCCCCACCAGATCCCGTCGGTGCCCAGGCGGCCGGACAGGTAGACGGAAACGGGCACCCTTATCCCCCACAGCGCCAGGATGGTCACTATCATGGGGACAAAAGTATCCCCGGCGCCGCGCAGCGCCCCGTTAATGACGAACATGCTGGAAAATACGATATAAAAACCGCCGACTATCAGCAGGTAGCGGCTGCCGATGCTGACCACGGCCGGGTCGGAGTTGAACATCGAGATGAGGTGCCAGCCGAAGACCACCACGGCCAGCGTGGTAAGCAGCGAGGTGGCGCCCGAGATATACAGCGCCATCTTCAGCCCTTTTTTAACGCGCTCCATTTTGCCCGCCCCTATGTTCTGCCCCACAAAAGTGGAGATGGCGATGGACAGGCTCATGGCCGGCATCACGGCGAAAGTGTCCACGCGGCCGGCCGCGGTAAAGGCCGCCACGGCGTCCGTGCCGAAGCCGTTTACCAGGCGCGTCACCGCCATCATGCCGCCCGCCACCAGCATGTTCTGCACTCCCGACGGCAGGCCTATGGCCAGGCTTTTTTTAAGGATGGCGCGGTCGAACTCGAAGCCTTTGATCCTGAACTTCAGCACCGGGTGCGTCCTGTTGAGGTAGACGATGGCCAGCAGGAAAGAAACGGCCTGGGCTATTACCGTGGCCCAGGCGGAGCCGGCTATGCCCCAGCGCAGCACGGTCACAAAAAGCAGCACCAGCGCTATATTAAGGATAGTGGAGAAGACCATGAAGTAAAGCGGCGTCTTCGAGTCCCCCAGGCCGCGCAGCACCGCGCTGATAGAGTTGTACCCGAAAAGGAAGATCAGCCCGGCGAAGGTGATGCGCAGGAAGGTGAGCGCCTGCGGCAGGATCTCGGCCGGGGTATTGAGCAGCACCAGGATGCTCTTTGAAAAGAACAGGCCCGCGGCCGTCATCAGCAGCGAGGAAAAGAACAGGAACAGGTAGGAAGTGTCTATGGCCCGGCGCACGCGGGCCATATCTTTGGCGCCGAAGTACTGGGAGATAAGGATGGAGAACCCCATGGTGGCCCCGATGATGAGGGACACCAGCAGGAAAATTATTGGAAAACTGGCGCCCACCGCGGCCAGCGCGGACTTGTCGATAGCCCGGCCCACTATAATGCTGTCCACGACGTTATAGGACTGCTGGAACACGTTGCCTATCAGCATAGGCACGGTAAAATTCCAGAGCAGCCGGCCTTCGCTGCCGGTGGTAAGGTCCTTCATCGCGCGGCGGCTTCTTTCGCCAGCAGCTCCCGCAGGGCGGCCATGTCGGCGCGGAAGGCGGGGCTTTTTTTATAACGGCGGTAAAGTTTTTCGGCCAGCCGCTTGCCCGCCTTTATATCGGAAGGATGGTGCACGCCGCCTATCACCCGGTCCAGGGCGGCGGCGTCGGCGCGAGCGAAGAATTCTTTCTTCCGGGAGGGGACCAGGTCCGCCAGGAGCAGCGCGAACAGCCGCGAGATGGTGGCATGGCCGCTGGGATAGGCCAGGCCGCCTATGCGGCCCAGGCAGGGCTCCAGCGCGGCGTCGCGCAAAAAAGGGCGGGGGCGCTTGAACATGTCCTTGATATCCGCGGCCGCGCCGTCGGTTTCGGTCTTTACCCTTTTGAGGATAGCGGAGGCGGCCGGCGGCAGCGGGCGCGGGAAGGGGCTGAGGTCACCGAAAAATTCCTCGTAGCCGGCGTGCGCGCCCGCGTTGGCCCTGGCGCAGTCTTCCGGCGTGCGCTTCAGCTGCCACTCCCTGAGCGCGGCCAGGTCCGCCTTGTCTTTTTTGGAGCCGGCTTCGGGCGGCGCGGGGAAATCCGGCAGCTGCTGCTGCTCCGCGGTGATGTAATAGGTAGTGCGCGGGATCACCCACTCTTCGCAGAACAGGGAAACGGGCAGAAGCAGCGCGGCGGCCAGCGCCAGCAGGGTCTTTTTGATCGGCATAAGTTAAATTGTACAAAAAGGGCGCGGGTATTCCCCCCCGCCATGGGAAAAAGTTATACTTATACAAATTTGGTAAAACCCGGAGGAACTATGAGCAACGCGATCAAGGAGAAAGCAAAAACCATGAAGAAAGATTTCAAAGTCAGGGACATGAGCCTGGCCGCCTGGGGCCGCCGCGAGATAGAGATAGCGGAAAAAGAAATGCCCGGCCTGATGTCGCTGCGCGAGAAATTCGGGACCAGGAAGCCCCTTAAAGGCGCGCGCGTGATGGGCTCGCTGCACATGACCACCCAGACCGCCGTCCTGATAGAGACGCTGGCCGCCCTCGGCGCCGAAGTGCGCTGGTGTTCCTGCAATATTTTCTCCACCAGCGACCAGGCCGCCGCGGCCATCGCCGCCACCGGCATCCCCGTGTTCGCCTGGAAGGGCGAGACGCTGGCCGAATACTGGTGGTGCACCGAGCGCGCGCTGGATTTCGGCGGCGGCAAGGGCCCCCACCTCATAGTGGACGACGGCGGCGACGCCACCATGATGATGCACCGCGGCGTGGCGGCGGAAGACAATGCCGGGATCCTGAACGCTAAAGCCGACTGCGAGGACGAGCAGGAACTCAACAAGTGCCTGAAAGCCATCCTCAAGTCCTCCCCCAAGCGCTGGCACCTGGCCGTGAAGGACTGGAAGGGCGTCTCGGAAGAGACCACCACCGGCGTGCACCGCCTGTACCAGATGCACGAGGCGGGCAAGCTGATGGTCCCCGCCATCAACGTCAACGATTCCGTGACCAAGTCC
>Ga0154437_114_pt1 | contig 152540 bp, 134 predicted proteins | sample RifGroC2_FD_115941 | JGI IMG/M metagenome (GOLD analysis project Ga0154437, IMG submission 115941) | Elusimicrobia bacterium GWC2_61_25 | reverse complement strand
ATGCCCTGCACCCCCGAGGCCGTGACCGCGTTCCAGGAAGCGAAGGTACTGTTCGCGCCCGGCAAGGCTTCCAACGCCGGCGGCGTGGCCACCTCCGGCCTGGAGATGAGCCAGAACAGCATGCGCATGAGCTGGAGCCGCGAAGAGGTGGACAAGCACCTGCACGGCATCATGATCAACATCCACAACGCGTGCGTGACGGCGGCCAAAGAGGCCGGCATCCCCGGCAACTATGTCGCCGGCGCCAACATCGCCGGCTTCAAGAAAGTCGCCGAAGCCATGATGGCCCAGGGCCTGGTCTAAGCCGTAGAACGGACCCAGCCTAAAAAGAGGGCGGAACCAAAAGTTCCGCCCTCTTTATTTGTTTGGTATCATTACAGGACAGCTATTTCGGAGGAGAGTATATGCCCAAGATACTTGTAGTGGACGACATCCCGGCGATAGTGGATTTTTCCAGGGAATTTTTCGAGGACGCGGGGTTCGAGGTGCGGACGGCCGAAACCGCCCCCGACGCCCTGGCGGCCCAGCAGGACTTCAAGGCCGACGTGATCCTGCAGGACCTGAACATCCCCGGCGGCGGCGGCATACTGGTCTACGAGACTTTACGCGCGCGGCAAGACCTGGTGCCCGTGATCTTCTCCACCGGCAAACCCGAAGCTATCGGCGACATCTCCGGCATGGTCAACGTGGCCATCCTGAAAAAGCCCACCGACCCCGAAGTACTCATGGCCGAAGTCAAAAAGCAGATCGCGAAAACTTCCGCGGAGCGCCCCATGAACCCGGCCCCTCCCCCTCCCCCCAGGCGCCCGTAATTAAACCCGGCTAAAATAAAGAGGGCGGAGCCTGAAAGCTCCGCCCTCTTTATTTATTTCCGGTAAAAGCGCCGCGGCGCAAGCCGCTCAGTTCTCGTAGATAGTCTCGAAATAGGAAGCCGGGGCCAGCGCGGTCTGCGTGTAGGGGTCCAGGGGGCCGTAATAGATATCCATGCGGTGCGCGGGCACATATTCGCCGGAGACCAGTTTTTTAATGCGGGCCACGCGGTCTTTATTCGCCTGGGGGTTGACCACGGGACTGAAGGTGGCGGGCGACGCCAGCATGGCCACCAGGGAAAGATATTCGTCCTCTTTCAGGCGGCCGACTTTTTTACCGTAGTAACACTGGGCGGCGGCGGTAAAGCCGCGTATCTCGGAGCCCTTACAGCTGCCCAGGTAGGCGTAATTGAGGAACAGCGTGAGCTGGTCCTGTTTGGAAACCAGCTGGCCCATGGCGTAGCGGGCTATCAGCGTCTGCCTGAGCTTGGAGAAGCCCGGCTTGAATTCCTTAAAATAGAAGATCTTTACCAGGGCCTGGGTTATGGTGGTAAGCCCCGCCCCGGGAGTTTTAAGGTCCAGGCCCCTGTGGCTGAGGAAACCGGGGTCCTCCACTTTAAGCAGCTGGTCCAGGCGGCGGCGCGGCAGTTCGGCCGAAGCAAGCGTTATGTTTTCGGCGCTCAAAGCATCCCGCATCAGCCGCGGCGTGTTCCTGCGGGCCGTCACCACCACGGCGGCGCAGTAGGCCAGCAGCAGCAGGGCCAGGCCCGCTCCGGCGAGGCAGGCGCAGCACAGGATATTCTTCAGCGTAGAACCCCTGTGGAGACGGCACGGGTCCAGCAGCTGGTCATGCCGCTTTTCATAGCGCGAGATCATGCGCGAGCGCAGGTGCAGAGGATTATGATTCATCAAAGCCCAACCCAGAGTAATACTATAGAGGACAAGAGAGAATTTGTCAAGCGCGCGTGCGGGCCAAAAAAGAAGCCGCGCGGGCGGCGCGGCTGCTTCTGTTCGTTTATAAGGATCTAATTGATAGAGGAATTGTCGCGCCAGCTTTTGCCGGAGCGGCGGCGGGGGTTCAGCACCCAAAGGTAAGCGCCATGCTTTACAGGCCTGGAAACGGGGGTGTCCGCGCCGATGTGCTGGCCGGGAGACAAACGTACAATGATCTTTTCGTTCTTCGGGTTTTCGTAGTTGTCTTTGTCAAAGTTGCATGTCATCGTCATAACCATCCTTCCCTGCCAAAACCCCTGTAGTTAGGAATATCCTATTAAAAAGCCGGCGCGGCCGATAGGACCAAAGGGCCCAGACGCGCGTTGTCATTAGACCTATTTTTTCTATTGACATTCATCAACAATTTTGAGAAACTGAAGGCGTAGTCAAACAAACGCTTAGGAGATGGACTAATGAAAAAACTCGTACTCGCGGTAATCCTGGCCATAGCCCCGGCCATAACCAACGCTGCAACCCTCCTGGACTTCAACAATCCCGGCAGCCTCAATCTCTCCGCCGCCATCAGGGGCCTCCAGGTCCCCATGAACGCCGAGACCGTCACCCCCTCCCCCGTCTACGCGAAAATAGTCGGCGGCGTGGAAGCGACCAAGGGCGAATTCCCCTTCATCGTTTCCCTGCAGAGCTCCTACGGCAGCCATTTCTGCGGCGGCTCGCTCATAAAGAAGAACTGGGTGCTCACCGCGGCCCATTGCGTGGAAGGCGGCTACCTCAAATCGGTGATCATCGGCCTGCACACCCAGGGCGTTACCGCCGGCACCGAGAAGTTCACCGTCCTGCAGATAGTAAAGCATCCCAACTGGGACACCAACACCATGTACAACGACTACGCCCTGGTGAAACTCAGCGGCGACTCCAAGTTCGCTCCTATAGCTCTCAACAACAAAGAGCTTTCCGGCAAAGTGGACTTCGTCACCACCGGCTGGGGCACCACCAGCGAAGGTTCGCAGAGCATCTCCAAGACCCTGATGAAAGTCGGCGTGCCCATGGTTTCCCAGGAGACCTGCGCCGCGGCTTACCCGGACTCCATAAATGATTCCATGATCTGCGCCGGCTACCCCAACGGCGGCAAGGATTCCTGCCAGGGCGACAGCGGCGGCCCGCTGGTGACCGGCAACGGCGCCAACATGACCCTGGCCGGCGTGGTCAGCTGGGGCGAAGGCTGCGCGCGCCCCAACAAGTACGGCGTGTACTCCAAAGTCAACGCCGCCCTTACCTGGATAAACAGCACCGCGAAGTAAGCGCTTTATCCGCAAAAAGGCCCGGTCTCAGACCGGGCCTTTTTTATTTGCCTGCGGGGCGCCTCGCGGCTAGTAGAGCTGCGCCCCGCCCAGGATAGCCTGGTAGGCCTGCCAGATCCCGCGGAGCTGGTCCAGCGCTATATAGGTCAGCAGCAGGATCAGCGCCGTATAGACCAGCTTGGCGCCGCGCGAGATCAGCGGCGAGCGCCAGAGGAAAATAAGGCTGAAAGGCCCGAGCCCCAGGGCCAGGACGAACAAACCCCACCACTTGTATTGCCAGGGCAGGTGCGCGCCCTGCCCTTTGCCGCAATGCCTGCAGTAATTATCCCCGCTGCCTATCGCGGCCTTGCAGGCCCAGCACGAAAGACCGGCCGGGTCGCTCTTTAAAATGTCATTCTCATCCATTAATAGCTCCCAAGCTGCTCCAGCAAACGCTTTATGGCCAGCTCCTTGGCCTTCGCCTCCACTTCCACGGTAATATCCAGGCCGAGCCAGCAGGCCGGAAAATCCTTTATGTCTATATAGTCGTGGTGCAGCTGCGGCTTGGGCCCTTTCCACTCCAGCTTGGGGCTGGACAGGTGGAACAGCGGCCGCCTGTTCCACGTCTCCAGGGCCTGCCTGGTGGCCTCCTCCACGCTGAGACCGTCGGGCAGACAGCGGTGGTGGTGCGCGTCGTAGACGAACGGGACGCCGTGGGCGCGGCAGAAAGGCAGCAGGTCGGCCGGGGTATATACGCGGTCGTCGTTCTCGAAGGCCAGGCGCGAGCGCGCCGCGCGGCTGAGGCGCTTAAGCGCCGCGCCCACGCGCAGCAGGGCCGCCGGCTTATTCCCATACCCTCCGCCGCCGTGTATATTTATCACGTCCGCGCCTATCCAGCCCGCCACTTCCGCCTGGTATTCCAGTTCTTTGATGGACGCCGCGGTAATGGCCTCGTCCTCCGAACTGAGCAGGATAAACTGGTCGGGGTGGAAGGTAAGGCGGATACCCAGCTTCCGGGCCAGGGCGCCGCAGTTTTTAAAGGCCTTGATGATCCCGGCGCCGCCCGGCAGATCCTCCACGGCGTACCCCGCGGCCGGATGCGTCTTAAGCGGCAGCACCTGGCTGTTCACCCTGAAAGAGCCGATGCCGTTGGCCGCGCAGTATTTTATGGCCGCGGCCAGCGCCCCGGCGTTAGCCAGGCACAGCCCCGCCAATTTTTCCTTCCTCTCCGCCGGCTTGAGCTTTAAAACGTGAAGAGCGGTGGCGGTCAGGAACTTTATAGGTTCCTTCTCGAATTTACAGCAGAGACCGAGTTTCAGCATAGAGTTCAGATTCTCCCCCGCGCCCGGAGAAGCGCTCCCGGGTAGTTACTTTTTACCAAATGGGCGCCCGCCGCGCAAGGGCGGCAAGGCACGGATTTCAAATTAGTATAATTTTGTCATGAACCTTATCCCCTTCCTTTTTTTAGCCCTGCAGCCGCTTAATGCCGCGAACGCCCCGGCCGCGGCCAAGGACCCCTACCTGTGGCTGGAGCAGGTGAGCAGCTCCGATTCCCTCAAATGGGTGCTGGCCCGCAACAAAGAGACCACGGAAGAGCTGCAGGCCGACCCGCGCTACGCGGAGCTCCGGAAACAGGCCCTGGAGATCATGGACGCCAAGGACCGCATCCCCTATGTCGCCCTGCGCAACGGGCACGTTTATAACTTCTGGCAGGACGCGGAGCACGTGAAAGGCCTCTGGCGCAGGGCGCCGCTGGCCGAATATTTCAAGACACAGCCGGCCTGGGAAACCCTGCTGGACTTCGACAAGCTTTCAAAGGACGAGGGCGAAAGCTGGGTCTTCAAAGGTTCCTCCTGCCTCTACCCCGAAGGCCGCCGCTGCTTTATAACCCTGTCCCGCGGCGGCAAGGACGCTTCGGTCATGCGCGAATTCGACACGGATAAGAAAGTTTTCGTTAAGGACGGCTTCAGGCTGGAGGAGAGCAAAAGTTCCCTGGCCTGGCAGGACGAGAACACCGTGCTCTTTTCCGACGCGCTGACCCCCGGCGCGGCGACCGCCGCCGGCTACCCGGGCCTGGTGCGCAAGTGGAGCCGGGGCACCCCCCCGGAAAAAGCCCCGGTCATCTTCAAAGCCGAAAAGACGGACATGTCGGCCTCCGGCTGGTGCGGCATCAGGCCCGAAGGGTCCACCTGCCTGGTAACCCGGCAGCTGTCTTTCTACGAGAGCGAAAAATTCCTGCTGACTGCCGGGGGGCTCAGGAAGATCCCCGTGCCCGCGGACGCCGATATCGCCCAGGTTTTCAAAGGCAGGCTGCTCGTTTCGCTGCGCAGCGACTGGCAGCTGCCCGGGCTGACCTTCAGGCAGAACTCCATTGTGACGATCAAGACCGAAAGCGCCGGCACCCCCGTTGAGCGGGTCCGGCCCGAGTTATTTTTCGAACCTTCGGACAGGATGACCACTCAGGGCATAGCGAGCGCGAAGGATTTCCTGCTGCTGGCCCTGCTGGACAATGTCAAAGGCCGCATACTTAAGATGACCCCGGAAGGCGCGGGGTGGAAGACCGAAGAAGTAGCCGTGCCGGCGAACGGCTCGGCGGACGTGGACGCCGCGAACGATTTCAGCAACGACTTCTTCTTCACCTACCAGAATTTTCTTACGCCCACCTCGCTGTATTACGCCGACGGGCAGACAGGGCCCAAGGTCGTCAAGCGGCTGCCGGCCAAGTTCAGCGCCGAAGGGCTGGAAACCGCGCAGCGGGAGGCCGTAAGCCGCGACGGGACCAGGATACCCTATTTCCTGGTCTATCCCAAGGGGATGAAAACCGACGGCAGCAACCCCACCCTGCTTTACGGCTACGGCGGCTTCGAAAGCTCCATGACGCCTTTTTACGCGGCGCTGCAGGGCCGCCTGTGGCTCGAGCGGGGCGGCGTCTACGTCCTGGCCAATATCCGCGGCGGCGGGGAGTTCGGGCCCGCCTGGCACCAGGCGGCGCTGCAGAAGAAACGCCAGAACGCCTTCGACGATTTTATAGCCGTGGCCGAAGACCTGGTAAAAACCGGGGTGACCTCTCCGCGGCGGCTGGGCATACAGGGAGGCAGCAACGGCGGCCTGCTGATGGGGGCGATGTTCACGCAGCGGCCGGATTTGTTCGGCGCCGTGCTCTGCGAGGTGCCGCTGCTGGACATGCTGCGCTATACCAAACTGCCGCCCGGCAGCACGTGGATCGCGGAATACGGCGACCCGGACTCCCCCGAAATGGGGCCGGTCATAGCCAAATATTCCCCTTACCAGAATATACGTCCCGGCGTGAAATATCCGTCCATCCTCTTCCTCACTTCCACCAAGGACGACCGCGTCCACCCGGGCCACGCGCGCAAAGCGGCGGCCAGGCTTATGGAGTTCGGCAACAAGGTTTACTATTACGAGAATACCGAGGGCGGGCACAGCGCGGCGGCCGACAACCTGGAGCGGGCGACCCGGGCCGCCCTGGAATACACCCTGCTCCTTAAAAAACTTAAAGACTAGCCTATGGCTGTGCCGTATCAAGGGCTATGCCCATCAGACGGCCTAGCCTCTGGCTGTGCCGTATCAGGGGCTATGCCCATCGGACGGCCTAGCCTATGTAGTTGACCGCGTCCTTTTTGCGCGGCAGCGCCTTGGCAGGGCGCTGGGCCTTGTACCCTAAGGTCACCGCGTAGCAGGGCTCGTACCCCTCCGGGACGTTCAGCAGCGGCAGTTCCTCTTTTATAGAGAAATAATAGCGCGCCAGGCCTATCCAGCAGGAGCCGATATCCAGGCTTTCGGCGGCCAGCAGCATGTTCTCTATGGCGGCGGAGCAGTCCACCAGCGGGGACATGGCGTCCTTGCGCATGGAGACCACCACTGCGACCGGGGCGTGGTAGAACACGTGAAAAGCCTCGTTCTGCCCCATCTTCTTCACCCAGTCGGTGTCCTCGGCCGCCATCAGCTCTTTTGACTTTTCGCTGATGCGGTCCAGCAGCTGGCGGTCGCGGATCACGGTGAAATGCCAGGACTGCTCGTTGTGGGCGCTGGGGGCGTAGGCGCCGGCTTCCAATATGGCGCGCAGCTCCGCGTCCTTCAGTTGGTCCGGGAGGTACCTGCGGATGCTCCTGCGGTTCTTTATCGCTTCCAATACCGGGTTTTTCATATATCGCCCCTGGCCGAAATTTTATCCCTGCGGTTATTCTAGACAAAGCGCGGCAGCCCCGGCAACAAAAAAACCTGCCCCTCCGGCCCTTGACACTCCCCGGGCGCGCCCCTTATACTATTTGTATGCTAAGCCTACTGCTGCAGCTTTCGCTTTTTCTACCGGCTTTAACGGCCCCCGCGCTGGCGCTGGAAGCCCGGGACCAGGCCGTACTCGACGCCTGCGTCCTTAATATTTCCAACAAGGTCTACTCCCCGGAGGAAGCCGGGAAATGTCTGGAAGGCCTGAACGCCGACGACTACGCGCTTTATAAAAAAATAAAGGCCGAGGACCCGGACAAGCTTTCCTACGTGCTTAAGTATGACAACCTCTTCATAGAACTCGGGGAATTCTTCGAAGATAAACCGAACCAGTGCCGCCTGCGCGAGCGCTTCATAGCCGTTATGGAGAAGGACGCGGATCAGGAAGGCTGCGTGATGTGCGAACTGCAGCTGGGCCCGGAAGCGGAAAAATCCTTTCCCTGGATAGAAAAATATTACGGCGAGGCCCTGCCAAGGGCGAAAAAGGCCGCGCTTTCCTGGAGCGAGCTGGAAGCCGGCAGGAAGACCAGCCTGGCCGAACTCGGCTGCGCCGAGGAACGGTGGAACACCCTGACGGTGCGCCGGCGCATAGCCGTCCTGATAGCCGACGACGTTATAAAGTCCAGGGAGCCTGGTTTTTACGAGCTGGAAGAGCAGGCGCGCTGCTCCACCATCTCTTTCGCGCTGGCCAGCTACATCCGGATCTTCCTGCCCGGCGACCTTCTGGCCAAACTGACGGAACACCTGCGCAAACTGCAGGAGGCCGCCAAAGCCGGCGCCGCCGGCACTACGGGCAGCGATAAATCCAAATACGACAAGGCTTTCCAGACCGGCAAAGGCCTGGCCGCCAAGTCGGACTCGGAGCTTTTGTCCTACCTGGGTTCCACCTTCGACAGGGCCACGCCCGGTACGGCGCCCCTCCCTCACCCCGCCGCCCCGGTGCCCCTTTCCGGAGCCGGCCCAGCAGCCGCATCCGCGGCCGCGGCGCCGGTCCTTACGCCCGCCGACTCGGTGAAGGTCGCAGCCGCGCTTAAGGCCAATTTCCTCGGGACCAAGGAAAGGACCGGCGAGTTCGCCGGTGAACCCACCGGCGACGCCCTCCGTGAATTCTACGGCAAGAAAGACAAGGGCGGCAAACTGCAGCACGACCTGCAGCTGCGCGTGCTGGACCTGGGCACGGACGGGACCAGCGGCGCCTACTGCCCTTACGCCGCCACCAAGGGCTGCGGCGAGAGCGGCCAGAAAGCGGGCGAGATCGCCATCAACAAACACAATATCGAAGCGTGGCTGAAAAAGAACAACTGCACCACGGAACGCCTGCTCGGCGACCCCGCCATGATGGACAAACTCAGCCGCCACCTGGCCCCCGTAGCGGTGCACGAAGGCGTCCACCAGGTGCTGCAGGACGAGTATTACAAGGGAAAAGGCGTAGACAATAAGAAATTCCTGGATAAAGAGACCGAAGCTTTCGCGCGGCAGTCCCTGTTCCTGAAAGCCAAATTGGCCGACTCCAAGACGGAGAAGGCCTACCTGGCCGAGGCCGACGAATGGGACCTCAAGGTGCTGGGAGAGCTGGAAAAGGGCGGCTACCGCGGCATGAAAAAATTCATCCGCTACTACGACCAGGAAGGGGCCCAGGGCGCCGCCGCCAAGAACTTCGCGCAGATGGAAGCGGCGCTTAAAGAGGCCAACCTGCGCAAGACCGTGCCGGGCTACAACAGCGGCATCCGCGGTTCCGACGACTGCTCCTGGTACCAGCTGAACAAATGCTCCAACGACCAGCTTGCCTCGATGAACAAGAAAGCTTACCCCTGGTACGAGGCGGTCATCGCCAAGCAGCGCGGCAACGTGGAACTGGTAAGCACCAGGCTTAACTACCTCAACAGCATAGACATTTCAGAGCGGTGGAAGACCATACAGAAAAGCAAGGTCGCCGCCCTGCCGGAAGACGAGTAAGCCCTCGATACGGAGAAAAAATGACAACGATATTTTCACTGCTGCTGCTGGCCGCCGCCCCCGCCTTCGGGGGCGAAAGCGCCGCTCCGGAACTGGAACCGTACGTCTCCGACGGTAATTTTTTCACGGCCAGCGTCCCTTCCTCCTGGGAAAAGAGCGAGGAAATACTGCTGGGCAGGCAGGAGAAGGAATACGGGGTGGACATGTCCGCCCCGGGCGGTCCCCCGGCCCCGGCGGCCATCTCGATCCTTTATTACGCCCCGGACCACGCCATGTTCAAGACGCATGAAAAGTTCCTGAACACGCAGCTGAAGCCCCCCACCAGGATCAAAGGCGAGGTGACGGGCAAGGTGAAGGACGTGCTCGTCAACCACCGCAGGGCCAAAACCTTCGACAAGCGGACCTTCGACTTCATCCCGCCGTACAGCCCTACGCCGAAAAAGGTGGAGATGTTCGAACGCTGCGTCGTGCTGCCGGCGAAAAAAGGTTTCTACGTTCTGAATTTCAGGACAAAAAAAGGCGACGAGAAGGCCTACCTGCCCGTATTCGACAAGGTATTGCAGTCTTTCAAACCTAACGTGAAATAGCGCGGCCTAGCGCGGGGAGCGCGGCAGCTTCAGCGCGCGGTAAGGGCGCGCCCCGCGCAGGTTCAGCGGCGTTTTTACCCCGCCCAGCACTTCCGCCTCCAGCAGCAGCGAATCCGCCCGGCGCAGCCCGCTCTCCTGCCCCCCGCCCAAAACCCTGAAATGCCTGGCGTCGTCCAGCCTGCGGCCTACGAAGAAAACGTTCTTGCCGGAGCATAGCCATTCCGGCTTAAGCGCCGAAGTTTCCAGCGGCGCCGAGAATTCGCGCAATGTCTTTTCCCCCCGCCGGTTGTAATAGAATTCAAAATAGCTCCTGGCCAGCTCTCCGAAAGAGCGGTAGACCGGCTCGCGGTAGCGCAGGCCGCAGAAATGGGATTGGGCCACCGCGCCCCAGCGCCCTTTATCCAGGAAAGGGGCGATAACATGGTCGTCGTCCCTGGGGTTGGCGCGCAGGTCCAGCAGCATGGAACGCCGGCCGTGGAACAAAAAAGCCGCGGCGGCCAGCATCGCTCCCTCTATGCAGTGCGCCCGGCCCTGTTTCAGGACTTCCAGCGGCGACAGGCAGGTGCTGATCCTGGAATCGTTATAGGAAATTTCGTAGTCCAGGAAGTCCTGTACCTTGCGCGGGCTGTCCAGGCGCTTCAGCGCGGCCAGGGTCTTTGCGGGGAAATTCAGGAAGGCGGGATTCATGCGTACGCCCGTTTAATCCTTCTTTTTTACGTGCCAGGGCTTATCGGCGGAACCGTTATGGCGCTCGCGCAGGTCGGCGGTTTCCATCGCCGTCAGAACTATTTCGCGCAGTTTGTGCACGTCGAAGGGCTTGGTCAGGTAGCCGCTGGCGCCGCCCTTGAGCGTTTGCACCGCCATTTCCAGGTCCTCGTTGCCCGTCAGCATCCAGACCACCGGGGCGGCGCCCGATACTTTTATCCCTTCCAGCACTTCCAGGCCGGAAATACCGGGCATCTTTATGTCGAGAAAAACGAAAGCCGGTTTTTCTTTCTTTATGATCTCCAGCGCGGCGCCGCCTTCCTGCGCGGTAAAGACCTCGTATTGCGGGAGCAGGGCCGCCCGTACCACAAAAAGTATGCTTTCTTCGTCGTCGACTATCAGTATTTTATGTTTCATATAAAGCGCCAGGCGGCCGGTTCCCTCCGGAGTTCAATAAAGCAGGTAGCGCTGACGGAACCTGCCGAAGTCGGCGCACTGGCCTGAAAAATCAGAGATGATCTTTTCGGGCGCCTCTTTGGATTCAAAAACGGCCTTGTAGACGTTGTTGCCGGCCGTCAGCCGGAACTCCGCCTCGCTGACCCTGAACCCGCCGTAAAATTTTTTCTCGCGCAGGGCGCAGACGGCCCGCACAAAAATATCCATCGGCCGCACGGCGGCCCTGTCCAGGATCTCCATCCGCACGCCGCGGCAGAGCTTGCCGGCGTAAATATCCATGGCGGGAGTCTTCTCCTCCGCGTAAAAGCGCACGCCCGCCAGGTTCGCTTCGTTAAGGGTGCGCACCAGCCTCTGCGCGTCCAGCCAGGGCGCGCCGAACCACAGGAAAGGCGCGTCGGTGCCGCGGCCCACCGCCATATTGGTGGCCTCGAACCCGCCTATGCCCGGATACATGATGGCGGCGTCCACGCCGCGGATATTGGGCGACGGGTTGATCCAGGCCAGGCCCGTTTCGTCGTAATAGGACGAACGGTCCCAGCCCTGCAGCTTCACCACCGACAGGTCCAGGTTCAGGCCGCGCACGTCCTTGTGCAGCAGCGCCATCTCCCCCGCCGTCAGGCCGTGCCGCACCGGCACCGGGAAATAGCCGGTAAAATCCTGTATGTTCCTGGCCAGCACCGGGCCTTCCAGCACGTTCCCGCTTATGGGGTTAGGCCGGTCCAGCACCACAAAAGGGATCTTCAGCCTGGCGGCTTCCTCCATGCAGAGGGCCATGGTGGTAAGGTAGGTGTAGAAGCGCGCCCCGACGTCCTGGATGTCGAAGACCAGCACGTCTATGCCGGCCAGCATGGCGGGGGTGGGCCTGCGGGTTTTGCCGTACAGGCTGTAGATGGGCAGGCCCGTCACGGGGTCGGTGGAATTGGAGATAAGTTCGCCGTCGGCGGCGTTGCCCCTGAAACCGTGCTCCGGGCTGAAGATAGCCGTCAGCCTGGCCTTGCCCGAGGCGAACAGCGCGTCCACGGAACTCCGTCCGGCCCGGTCCACGCCGGTCTGGTTGGTTATTATGCCCACGCGCTTGCCCGCCAGCTGTTCGAAATCATGTTGTTCGGCGGCGTCCAGCCCGGTCAGCACGTAAGCGCGGGCGCGCCCGGGCAGGCAGGGGCACAAAAGCGCCGCGGCCGCGAACGCGCAGAGACCTTTAGTGAGAAAAGCGCCCATGCTTTATTTTATATTTTTTGCCGGCCCGGGACTAATAAAAAACCCCGCGCGCGGCGGGGTTTTCTACCCAAAAGGCGGCCTTACAGCAGCGGGTTGGAGACCACCCCGTCCGCAAGCTTGGGCTCGAACCAGGTGGATTTAGGGGGCATCACCTGGTTGTCGTCGGCCACCGAGATAAGTTCGTCCAGCGAGGTGGCGAACAAGGCGAACCCCGCGGCCATATCCCCTGAGTTGACGCGTTTTTCGAGCTCGCCCAGGCCGCGGATGCCGCCCACGAAGTCCACCCTGTCGGACTTGCGCAGGTCCTTTATGCCCAGCACCCTGTCGAGAACGAGCTCGGACAGCACGCTTACGTCCAGCGCCTTTACCGGGTCTTCCTGCATGGTCGGGGTCTTCACGGTCGGCTTCAGCAGGTACCACTTGCCGCCCAGGTACATGCCGAACTCGCGGCGCGCGGCGGGCTTGGCCTGCCCTTGCACTTCCTTTACTTCGAAGCTTTCCTTAACCTTGGCCATGAAGGCCTCGGGCGTAAGGCCGTTCAGGTCCTTTACCACGCGGTTATAGTCCCAGATCTTCATCTCGTTCACCGGAAAAGCCGCGGCCAGGTAGACGTTATAGGGCTCGGTCCCCGCGTGGGAGCTGCCGCGCTGCTCCATCATGAATTTCTTCACGCGGCTGGCGGCGGCGGAGCGGTGGTGGCCGTCGGCGATGTAAACCGTCTTCTGTTTTTCGGAAGCGTCGGAGATGGCCTTGATGTCGGCGTCGTCGTTTATCACCCACAGCGTATGGATCACGCCGCCCTGGCCCGTGGCCGAGAACTCCGGGGCGTTCTTCACGGTCTTCTTTATCACGGCGTCGATCTCGGGGATCGGCTTGAAGGCGATGATGCCGGGGCCGGTCTGGGCCTTAACGTACTTTATCTGGTTCACGCGGTCGTCCTCTTTGACGGGCCGGGTGAACTCGTGCTTGCGGATGCGGTTCTTGTCGTAGTCTTCAACGCAGGCGCCCACCATCAGGCCGGTCTGTATGTGAGCTCCCATCTGCAGCCGGTAAACGTAGAAACAGGGCTTGCTCTCGCGAACAAGCAGGCCGTTCTTCAGCATTTTCTCGAAATTCTCGGCGGCTTTCTTATAGACGCTCTCGTCATGCACGTCGGTGCCGGGCGGCAGGTCGATCTCGGCCTTGGAGACGTGCAGGAAGCTGTTGGGCTTGCCTTTGGCCATCTCGCGGGCCTCGTCGGAGTCCATCACGTCGTAAGGCGGAGCGATGATCTCCTGGGCCTTGCCCTTGGCGGGCCGGATGCCGAAGATCGGTGAGAAGAGCGGTAGTTTTGCCATGGTAGTGTCCTTATTAGATTACTGAGTGTCCCAACGGTCTTGTCCGGAGGGGTGGCAAGGGTATGGGTTCGGCGGGCCCTCACGGAGGCCGAGGCTTGCGTAAGCGACGAGGCCGAGTGAGGAGGGGCGGGCACGGTGTGTCCCGACCCCGTGCCCGACGGGCCCATACCCTTGCCAGGCCCCCGACTTTACATCTCGACGTGAGCGACAAGACCGCCTAACTATTAAAAACAGCCCGGGCTGCCTTTCGGAAGCCCGGGCCGCGTGGTACTGTTATATCTTATCGCCGTTGACCGCGTGGGTGCGCTTGCCGTTGAGCAGGTAGTCGGCTATCTGCTCGGCCGCCTGGCGCGCCACCGTCACCTGGGCGTCCTTGGTCGACGCCGCGATGTGGGGCGTGCAGATGATCTTTTCCATGCCGAAGAAGATATGCTCCGTGGCCGGTTCCTTGGCGTAAACGTCGCAGGCGAAGCCGGCTATCTGGCCGCTCTCCACCGCCGCCTTGATATCCTCTTCCACCATGATGCCGCCGCGGGCGCAGTTGACGATACGCACGCCCTTCTTCATTTTGGCGATGGCGTCCTTGTTCAGCATGCTCTTGGTGGCGGGGTTGATGGTCACGTGGTAGGTGATGAAGTCGGCCTTGGCGTACAGCTCGTCCAGGGAAACCATTTTAACGCCCAGCTCGCGGGCGCGCTCGGTGGTCATTACCGGGTCGAAAACTATCACGTTCATCTTCAGGCCCATGGCGCGGTCCGCTACCACGGCGCCGATGTTGCCGCAGCCGATGACGCCCAGCGTCTTGCCGGTTATCTCCACGCCCTCGAACTTCTTCTTCTCCCACTTGCCCGCGTGGGTGGACGCGCTGGCCTGCGGGATGTGGCGCGCCAGCGCCAGCATCATGGCGACGGCATGCTCGCCGGTGGAGACGGTGTTGCCGAAGGGCGTGTTCATCACCAGCACTTTCTTCTCTATGCAGGCGAGCACGTCGATGTTGTCCACGCCGGAACCGGCGCGGGCCACGGCCTTAAGGTTCGTCGCCGCCTCTATCAGGTCGCGGGTAAGGGTGGTGGCGGAGCGCACGATAATGGCGTCGAACTGGGCGATACAGGCTTTCAGTTCCTCCGGCTTCATGCCGGTCTTCACCACGGCCTCAAGGCCCCGGTCCTTAAGGACCTTCTCGCAGAGGGAATCGGCTTTGTCGGCTATCAGGACTTTCTTCATTTCACGGTCTCCTTGGAGTATTCTTTGGCTGCGGCTTCGTAGGCCCAGTCGAGCCACGGGGTAAGGGCCTCTATATCAGAGGTCTCCACGGTGGCGCCGCACCACACGCGGATGCCGGCTGGGGCTTTGCCGTAGGAGTTGATATCTTTGGCCACGCCTTCTTTGTCCAGCAGGGAGGTGATCTTCTTGGCCGCCTTGGTCTTGTCCTCGTCGGACAGCTTCTGGAACCAGTCGGCCTTGATCTTGAAGCAGACCGAGGTATTGGAGCGGATCTCCTTGCTCTCGGCGAGGAAAGCTATCCAGCCCGACTTCTCCACCCAGCGCTCGAAGGCCGCCAGGTTGGCGGTGGAGCGCCGGACGAGACCGGGCAGGCCGCCGATGCTCTCGGCCCACTTCAGGGCGTCTATCGCGTCCTCGACGCACAGCATCGACGGGGTGTTGATGGTGCTGTATTCCAGTTCGCCGGGCAGCAGCTTCTTCTCGTCCACGAGGCGGAAGATCTTGGGCACGGGCCAGGCGATCCTGGCGTTCTGCTCTTCCATGCGCTTCACGGCCTTGGGCGAAAGGATGATCACGCCGTGGGCCGCTTCGCCGCCGAGCACTTTCTGCCAGGAGAAGGTGACCACGTCGAGCTTGGTGAAGTCCATCTCCATCGCGAACACGCCGGAGGTGGCGTCGCAGATCACGATGCCCTCGTGGTTCTTGGGCAGCCAGTCGAGGTTGGGCACTTTAACGCCGGAGGTGGTGCCGTTCCAGGTAAAGATGATGTCGTTGGCGGGGTTGGCCTTCTTCAGGTCGGGGAGCTGGCCGTAGTCGGCTTTGTACTCGTTGACCTGGGGGAGCTTGAGGTATTTCTTGGCGTCGGTCATCCAGCCTTTGCCGAACGCTTCCCAGCCGAAGATGTCGACGGGCCGGGTGCCGAGCATGGTCCACATCGCCAGTTCCACCGCGCCGGTGTCGGATCCGGCGACCACGCCTATGCGGTAATCGGCGGGCAGGTTCAGCACTTTCTTCATGCGGTCGGAAACTTCCTGCAGGCGGGCTTTGCCTTCCTTGGAGCGGTGGGAACGGCCCACCAGGGCGTTCTTCAGGGCGTCCACGGTCCAGCCGGGGCGCTTGGCGCAGGGGCCGGAGGAAAAGTTGGGGCATTTGGGTTTCAACGCGGGTTTTTCCATGTTATTCTCCTTGAGTTTTCAGGAAACCGATTATATATTATAAACATAATAAAAAAAGTTATTCAACACATGAGTTAGCGCCGCTGACCCGCTTTCCGGGCGCGGGCGGAGGCCCCCGGCCGCGCGCCCCCCGCCGCCGCTATTTATTGGTAAAATATCTGCAGCTATTATGCCTACCTCAAAAAAACCGGGCGACTACGAAATTGAATTCGGCGGCTTTGAAAAACTGACGCCGCATAAGATCAAGAACGTCCTGATGGTGGCCTCCCTCTACGACTCTTTCCTGCTGGCCGACGACGACCGTCTCAACGAGGCGCTTTTCGGCGAACTGCCGGACTCCGGCCGCGCCACCCCCAAGATAACGCGCGTGCCCACCGCCGAGCAGGCGATGGAGAAGCTGAAAAAGGGCTCCTACGACCTGGTCATCGCCATGATACAGATAGGCGAGACCGACATGGCCGAGTTCTTCCGCGGGCTGAAGGCCGGGCGCCCGGACCTGCCGGTGGTGCTGCTTTCCTTCAACATCCAGGACATCAAGAACATGGCGGACGCGGCCAAGGAGATGGCCGACGGCATCTGCCTGTGGAGCGGCGACACGCGCATCTTCTCCGCCATCATCAACATCATAGAGGACGCCAGGAATTTCGACCACGACTCCAAGGTGGGCGTGCAGGCCGTGCTGCTGGTGGAGGACAACATAAAATTCTACTCCTCCTACCTGCCGCTCATCTACACGGAGCTGATGAAGCAGACGCAGATAGTGATGGCGGAAGAGCTCAACCCGGCCAAGAAATCCCTGCGGCTGCGGGCGCGCCCGAAGATACTTTTTTGCAGCACCTACGAGGAGGCCTGGGCCCTCTACGAGAAATACAAGGGCAACCTGCTGGGCGTGATCAGCGACATAGAGTACCCGAAGGACGGCGCCTGCCATCCCGAGGCGGGGCTGGAGCTGACCCGCCGCATAAAGGCGGAGCACCCCGACATGCCGGTGCTGCTGCAGTCCTCCAACGACAGGCTGGCCGGCAAGGCCGTGGAACTCGGCGCCGCGTTCGTGCACAAGGCGGCGCCCGACCTCTCCAAGCAGCTGCGGACCTTTATAACGCGCTATTTCGGCTTCGGGGATTTCGTTTTTACAGACAAGAACGGGTTCGAGCTGGCCCGCGCGGCGGACCTGGGGACCATGCTGAAGCTGCTGAAGGTGGTGCCCATAGAGTCCGTGCTCTACCACGCGGGGCGCAACCACTTCTCCAAGTGGCTGTTCGCGCGCACCGAGTTCGAGATGGCCTACCATATCCGGCCCAAAAAGATCTCCGAGTTCAGCAACCCGGAGCAGCTCCGCAAGTACCTGATAGAGACGATGCACCAGTTCATCTACCGCACGCAGCTGGGCACCGTGCTGAAGTTCGACCGCAAGCTCTTCGACGATTCCACCCCTTTCGCCAAGATCGGGTCCGGCTCCATCGGCGGCAAGGCCAGGGGGCTGGCGTTCGTCGACTTCCTGCTGAGCAAGGGCGACCTGGAAACCCGGTGGCCCGACGTAACCGTGTGCGTCCCCAACACCGTGGTGATAGCCACCGACGTGTTCGATTTTTTCATGGAGCAGAACGGGCTGGACTCGCTGATCAGCGAGACCCATTCCAGCGAGCAGGTGGCTTCGGTCTTCGCCGCCGCCCGCCTGCCGGACTACGTCACGCGCGACCTGGCCGCCGTCATAGAAAAACTGGAAGGCCCGCTGGCCGTGCGCTCCTCCTCCCTGCTGGAGGATTCCAAGACCCAGCCTTTCGCCGGCGTCTACAAGACCTATATGCTGGCCAACGACGACCCGGACCCGGCCGCCCGCCTGGCGGAACTGGAACGCGCGGTCAAGTTCGTCTACGCCTCCGTGTTCTCCCGCGACGCCAGGGCCTACCGAAAGCTGAACCCGCTGATAATCGACGAGGAGAAGATGGCCGTCGTGATACAGCGCGTGGTGGGCCGCCGCTACCCGGGCGGCCGCTACTACCCGGCCTTCGCCGGGGTCATGCAATCCTATAATTATTATCCCGTGCCACCGCTGGAAGCGGAAGACCCCATAGCCCATATAGCGCTGGGCCTGGGCAAGACCATCGTGGAAGGTTACAACGCGCTGCGTTTTTCCCCCAGCCATCCCCGCAACCTCCACCAGTTCTCTACGATCCCGGATTTCCTGGCCAATTCCCAGAAAAAATTCATAGCCCTGAGCACCGCCGGCGGCGCGGCCCACCTGCGGTACGAGGAGGAGCCCGCGCTGGTCACGGCGGGGATAGAGGACGCGGAAGCGGACGGGTCGCTGGAACTGGTGGGCTCGGCCTACTCGGCCGAGAACGACCGGGTAGACGACGGGATCTCCAACCCCGGGGCCCGGCTGATAACCTTCGCGCCCATCCTGAAGAACGACGCGCTCCCCCTGGCCGAGATCCTGAAAACGGTCTCGACCCTGGGCAAGGAAGCCATGGGCGGCAATATCGAGATGGAATTCGCCTGCGACTACGACCCGGCTTCGGGCGCGGCCGCCTTCAACATCCTGCAGATGCGGCCGATGGTCTCGCGCAGCCCGGTAAAGAAAGTGACGCTGAAGGACCTCAAGCCCGAGAACCTGCTTTGCCTGAGCGCCCAGGCGCTGGGCAACGGCTCCCACCGGGATATCTCGGACCTGGTCTACGTGATCCCGGAAAAATTCGACCCGCTCAAAACCCGGGAGATAGCCGCCGAGATAGGCGAGCTTAACGCGCGCCTGCGCGCCGAGGGCCGCTCCTACCTCATCCTGGGCCCCGGCCGCTGGGGCTCCAGCGACCCCGCGCTGGGCATCCCGGTGAAATGGAACCACATCTCGGGCTCACGGATCATCATAGAGGCGGCCTACGGCGACTTCGTGATCGACCCGTCTTACGGCACTCATTTCTTTCACAACGTGACTTCGCTGGGGATAGGCTATTTCACCATAAACGTGACCGGCCCGGAGTCTTACATAAACTGGGACCGCATCAAGGCGCAGACGCCGCTGGCGGAACTGACCTATATACGCCACCTGCGCTTCGAGCGGCCCCTGGACATACGCATCGACGGCTCGGAAGGACGCGGCGCGGTCGCGTTCTAGCGGCGGGGACGGAGTTTTTGGGAATTGAACAGGCAGGCAGTTAAAAAGCCCGGCAGCCCGGGCTTTTTACATTCCGCTTAGCGGCCGTCACTTGCTGATATATTCCAGGCCTTCTTTGGTTTCACTTACCCCCGGCACCGGCATGCCCCACAGGTCCAGCGAAAGCACGTCCTTCATAAAGGCTTTCCGGCCGGAGTCGCCGGCGGCTTCCCAGCCCGGGGAGACGCTCTGCAAGGAGCCGCGCAGCAGGAAGTCGCGCAGGCCGTCGTCGAAATTCCTCTTGATATCGTCCACCAGCGGGGACACCGAAAGGCGCACCCGTTTGCGGTACACCGGGTTGCCCCTGTCCACCAGGCCGCCGGCCTCCCCGCCCGCCTCCGGGGCCGCGGCCGGCCTCACTTCTTTAGCGATTATCAGCCGCCAGGGATTGGTCCTGAACCCGTAATAATTAACGCGGGTATTCTCCGTGATGTCCCAGGAGGAAACGGCCTTGATGCCGGAATAGACGGCGCCCAGGCTCGGCCGGAAAGAAGCCAGGTCCGAAAAATCCCACCGGACGGAATAGTCCAGCCCGACGCGGGAAGTATAGGAGTCTTTAGAGATATTAAGGATAAGGGGGCTCTGCGCCTGCGCCGGGGCCGCCGTGGAAACGACCGGTTCCTGGGCGCGGCAGAAACCCGCCGGCCAGAGCAGGGCGGCCAGCAGCAGCGCGCGGCTTGGAGCTGTTCTCGGCATCGTTTACCCGGTCCTTAAAAACCTTCCCTGGAATAGCGCTCAAGCAGTTCCCTGGCCAGGCGGCCCTCGGGGTTGAGCTTCACGGCCTCGTCCAACGCCGCCTTAAATTCAGCCTCCAGCCTGGCGGTATTGCGCAGGCGCTTGCCTTCTACGGCGCGCAGCGCCGCCAGGTCGGCGGCTTTAAGCGAGTAAGCCTCGCCCAAAAATTTTTCCGGCTTTATAAAAGGCAGGGAATTCCCGCTTTTCAGCGCGGCGGCTATCACCTCGCCGGTCCCGCCGTAGGCCTTGTAAAGCAGCCGGGCGGCCGCTTGCGGGTCTCCCCCGGCCGCGGCCAGGGCGGCCCCTTCCTGGAAATCCGCCTCGGCCAGCTGGCGGCGGGCGTCCAGCAGCCCGGGGTAATGGTTCAGCGCGCCCTGGTAGAAAGCGCGGGCCTGTGAATATTCTTTTTTGACGAGGGCGGCGTTGCCCTGCACCGTCATCTCCACGGCTTTGCGGAAAGCGGGCTCGGCGCCGGCCTTGGCCACGAAATCCAGCGCGCGGCGGACGGCGTCCGGGGAGCGCAGCGCGTCGCCGGCGGCCACTTCCGCCGCTGAGACCAGCGCGGCCGGGGCGGCTTTTTTTACGGTCGGGTCCGAGGCGGCCAGCTTCTCCAGCTCCGCCTTCATGGCCGGCAGGCGGGCCGCGGCCGCCGCATAGGCCTCCGTCTTCTCGAAAAAGATCTCAGGGGATTTGTTGAGGGCCAGGTAGCCCTCCGATTCCAGCCACGGGACGGCGGCGGCCCGCGCGGCCAGGGCCGCGAGCAGGGCGCAGTATTTTACCGCGGCGTCAGCCGAGGAGGAAAGTTCCTGCGCCTGGGCGCCCATGGCCTCCAGCCCGCCGGTATCGCCGCGCGAGGCGTAGAAATTTATAAGGGCCTCGCGGGCGTGCCAGTTGAGCGGACCGAGTTCCAGCGCTTTCTTGAGCGAGCCGGCCTGCAGCTCCTGGGCGCTGGCAAAACCGACGCGGGCTGCGCCGGCCGCGAGGTCTTCCAGCAGGGCCACGGCCTGCTCCGAGCCCGGCGCGTAGCCCAGCGCCTTGTCCACGCTGGCGAAAGCGGCCTCGATATCGGCCGGCGCGGGGTTCTGCTCCGAGGCCGTTTTGCGAGCCTTGCCTAAATGATATTCGGCGGCCTTCTGCTTAAGGATGCCGCAGCCGGACAGGAACGCCGCGGCCAGGACAAGCGCGGCCAGTTTGTTTATTTTCATTGGAATTTTTCAGCCTTTAAGATTTTGCCGAAGTAGAGCGTGTGGGGCGCGTCGTGGCCGGGATAATATTTAGCGAGGTCGGCGGGCGCCAGGGTTTCCCGCTTAAGCTCGGTCTTGCCGGAGAGCTCGCACTGGTAGACCAGTTCGCAGCCGGCCAGGTATTTCAGCTTCTTTTCAACGCCTTCCTTGAGCGTAAGGGCGCAGGCGCGTATCTTGTCGTAGTCCCGGCCGGACTTGCTGCCGCAGAAAGCCAGCTCCTTTTTAAGTTCGCCGCGGCGCGGCACGCAGACGGAAAAATGCGTCGCGTTCTCCAGCAGCGCGTGGGTGTGGCGCGAAGGCCGGACCAGCACCGTCATTATGGGCTGCCCCCAGATCACCCCGGCCTGCGCCCAGCCGATGGTCATGGCGTTCACCCGCCCGATCCTGTCCTCCACCACCAGGAAAGCCCCCGCCCCCTCCAGCGCCTCGCAAAGCTTCTCAAAATTATCGCAGTATTTCATAAAATCCTAGGGTTCAGGCTGCCACGGGGACCGGAACGCAAAAACAGGGTCTCGCACACCGTGCTCGCCCTTCCCCGTCTCGCCCTCCGCGCTTACGCAAGCGTCGGGCTCCGACAGGGTTTTGCTAACCCGGTCCCCGCGTCAGCCCTCCAGTTCTCCGGCGCCGCGGTTTCGCCCGGAGGGGTGGCGAGGGTATGGGTTCGACGGGCCCTCTCGGAAGGAGCCGCTTGCGTAAGCGCGGCGACTGAGAGAGGAGGGGCGGCCACGGTGTGGCCGACCCCGTGCCCGGCGGGCCCATACCCTCGCCACCCCGACTTGGCATCTCGACGTGAGTTCCTGCGAAACCGCCTGTCTGTTAAATACCCGTCCAGTCCAGGATGATCTTGCCGGATTTGCCGGAGGACATTATTTCGAAGCCCTCCTTGAAATCCTTGGCGGCGAAGTGGTGCGTGATGACCGGCTTGATGTCCAGGCCGCTGGTCAGCATCGCGCACATCTTGTACCAGGTCTCGAACATCTCGCGCCCGTAGATGCACTTGAGCGTGAGCGCCTTGAAAATAACGTTGCTCCACGGGATGGTGGTATTGGGCGGCAGGATCCCCAGCAGGGCCAGCTTCGCGCCCATCTTGACGTTGGAGATCATGTCGTTGAAGGCCTGCGCGTTGCCGCTCATCTCAAGGCCCACGTCGAAGCCTTCCGTCATGCCCAACTGCTTCATCACGTCAGGCAGGCGCTCCTTGCGGGAATCCACCACGGTCTTCAGGCCGAGCTTGCGGGCCAGGTCCATGCGGTAATCGTTGACGTCCGTGATCACCACGTGGCGCGCGCCCACGTGGTTGGCGATCGCGCCGGCCATGATGCCTATCGGGCCCGCGCCGGTTATCAGCACGTCCTCGCCTATCAGGTCGAAGGACAGCGCCGTGTGCACCGCGTTGCCCAGCGGGTCCAGGATGGAAGCTTCGTCGTCGGTGACGCCCTCGGGGATGGAAAATACGTTCTCAGCCGGCATCGCCAGGAATTCGGCGAAGCAGCCGGGTTTGTTCACGCCGATACCTTTGGTGTTGATGCACAGGTGCCGGTGGCCGGCCTTGCAGTTGCGGCAGTGGCCGCACACGATATGGCCCTCTCCCGAAACGCGCTCACCCACGAAATGGCCCTGCACGAACTTGCCGAGCTCCACGATCTCGCCGACGAACTCGTGGCCCACGTGCATAGGCACGGGGATGGTCTTCTGCGCCCAGTCGTCCCACTGGTAAATGTGGATGTCGGTGCCGCAGATGGCGGTCTTCTTTATCTTTATCAGCACTTCGCTGTCGCCGATCACAGGTTTGGGCACGTCCTGCAGCCAGAGGCCTTTTTCGGCTTTCGCTTTGACAAGGGCTTTCATAAATTCGTTCTCCTTAAAAAAAGACTATCCTGTTTTTTACATTATACCGATTTAAGCGGGCGCTAAAAAGGCTCGCCGCCGGGGACAAAAATGCTAATCTGTATTCCTATGAAGCTCCTCGTGACCATGCTCGCGGCGGCGCTCTGGCAGGCCTCCCCGGCCTCGGCGCAGGGTAAAACGGCCTCCGTCTATTATTTCGACCACGACTACACCATCCGCTTCGAACTCTCGCAGGTCATCGAGAGCATCGCCAACTCCAGCGGCTCCATAAAACTCAACAAAGTGGATACGGGCATCACCTACACCAACGGCGGCAAGTTCGTGATAGAGCGGCCTGAGGACCTGACGGCCGACGAACTGGCGCGCACCACCGACTACGCCCTCGAGCGGGCCGTAGATATCATAGAAGGCGGCCATTCCATAGTGCTGATGCCCCAGGATCTGCTGGACACTTTCGCGCCGCTGATAGAAGAGGAGATGAGCGCCTATTTCAGCGTGGAAAGGGTCCCGGCGCGCCTGCTGACCGGCACCTCGCCCGCCGGGATAAAATTCCGCGCGCTCCAGATCCCCTCCAGGGCGGAAAAGCGGCTGTGGGAGCCGACCCTGGAAATGCGCCATTACGCGGCCTCGGCCGGGCGCGAAATAGTTTTCACCGGCATTTCCATCCCCATGGGCCTCAACGGCCTCAGCCGCAAAATGGTGGAGGACGCCTCGGACAAGGGCTCGGCCGCGCTGCTGAGCCTGGGCCTGGGCGGCGCCCTGACGGGCCAGGTGCTTAAGGCCGGGCCGGAAAAGACGTTCAGCTACCTGTCGGCCGCCGGCACCGACATAGCCGCGCTGGACCCGAACGACCTGCATAACTTCTGGCAATGGTCCAAAGATGGAAGCCTGAAGATCTCCTCGTCCGCGCCGGAACTCATCTGCTCCAACGTGCAGATCTCCGACCCGGAGCTGGCCAAATTCATAAAGCCGTACGCGCTGAGAAAAATAGGCGGCGTCACCGTCGGTTTCATCTCGCTGGTGCCCTCTAATTCCGCCACCCTGGCGGATTTGGACGGTTCCCCCATCTCCGTCCGGGACCCCAAAGAAGAGAAAGCCCTGTATACCCTCATAAACGAGCTGCGGCGGGAGCGCAAGGCCAAAGCCGTAGTGGCGATCTCCTTCCTCAACCGGGACGAGGTCGGGTGGCTGATGAACGCGCGCGGCATAGACGCGCTGATCGGGCCCAAGACCTGGGATATGGAATCGGGGCGAAAAAGCCGCGTTGAGCTGCGCAAGTGGGACAAAGAGATCCACACCGGCCCGGCGCTTACGGTCTTCCCGGATTCGCGGGGCGCCGGGGTACTGCGGCTGGAGTTCGGCCCGCGCGCGGACCTGACCGCCCTGGAGTCGCTGCCGCCGCCCGAGGACGGCCGCGAGCCGCTTTATTACCGCGAGCAGCTTTTCATGAAAGAGCGCATCATCCGGCACTTCCTGGGCTCCGGGGACAAGCTGCTGCCGGACCTGCCCGCCGCGCAGCAGCACGGGAATTGGCCGGTCTACAGCGTGCCGGATTTCTTCAACCTGTCGGCGGGGCTGCTGCGCAGGAAGTTCGGGGCGGAGATCTCGGTGCTCAAGGTCAGGGCTTTCGCCAGCGCCACGCTGGGCGACGTCCCCACGGCCATGGCAAAGACCTGGCTGGGCCCGGACAAGCCCCTGGTGCTGGTGCTGGCCCCGGGCCGCTTCATAAACGGCCTGCGCGCCAAACAGGTGCCCGCCAGGAACCCGGACCAGTACTATTCCCCCCAGGACTACAGCGGCATGGATTACTACGCTCTCTCCGGCGTCGACGGCGCGGGCCGGGTGGCGGCGCTGCCCGTTGACCCGTCGGAGCTGTACCTGACCGTTATGCCGGCCGAGCTGGCGGAAGGCAAGCCTTTCCTGCGGCGGGTGGCCCCGCCTGCCGGAGCCCCGAAAACCATGCATGAGGGGATAGTGACGGCGCTGGAGGAACTGCGCTCGAGTTCGGCCTCCAGGACTGAGTGGGAGACCCGCGTGGCCGAGGCGGTCCGCAACAGGCCCGAGCCGCGCAACCTCTGGCGCATCAACCTGCGCAGCCTGTCCATGGAAATGGTAAACACGGAAGTTAACGGGCCTGCGGATTATTCGGGGGTAGACTCGCGCCTGGGCGCCGTCAACCAGACGCGCATGCAGGGCTCCGGGCGGCTTTTCTCGGAATATTATTCCGGCCGGTTCCGCTTCGACTCCGGGATCTCCGCCGACTACGGCAAGACCGTCCTGCGACCGCGCAGACAGCCCCGCCTGACCACGGAAAGCGTGGACCAGCTGACGCTGGAAACCCAGCTGGTCTACCGCATGAAAAATTATAACGGCGCGCTGGGGCCGCTGGTGATAGGCCCGTACGCGTCGGCGGCTTACGACACCGAATTCTCGAAGGCGGAGCCCCTGCCGCTGCGCAAGATCGTGCGCGGCAGCGGCGGGGTGAAGCTTTTTGAAGGGGCGGTGCTGCAGGAGCTCTACGCCGGCCTGGCCACCGAACAGATCTATACCTACTCGCCCGGGCGCACGCAGTATTCGGCCGAGGCCGGCTTCCGCCTTTACGCGCCGCTGCCCGGCACGGCGCTGCAGCTCAGCGTGGACGGCAACTACCGCAATTTCGCGCGCAGCCGCTTCGACACCGTTTACGACCTGAAGGAGCGGCTGGAGCTGAATCTGAAAGTCAGCACGCGCCTCTACGGCGACATCATGCTGAGCCCCTTCGTGAACTTCTTCCTGGCCAAAGGCAAAAAGCTGCCCGGCTCGGCCTCCAACCTCACCACCGGCTTCGCCCTGGAATCCTCCCGCCTCTTCAAAATAAAAAGATAGGCGGGCGGAGAAAAGGCGGAGCTAGCAGGCTTTTATAAAGGCTTCGTAGAAATGCGCGGCGGAGCTGAAGCGCAGGTTGGGTTCCGGGTTGAGGGCGGTGATGAAGAAATCGTCCATCCTGGGCGAGACCCAGGGCATCAGCGAGGTGGGGTATTTAAAATTGCCGCTTTCCTTGGTGCCCGGGTCCTGGAACGGCACCACGCCCGTAAGCATTTCGTAGGTGCAGGCCCCCAGGGCGTAAAGGTCGGACTTGGCCGAGACGAAGCCCTTGTGCTGCTCCGGCGCCATGTACAGCGGCGTACCGGCCACCGAGCGCCGGGTCAGCCGGGTAACCCTGTCCGTCACCTCGGTCGCCAGCCCAAGGTCCATCAGTTTCGCCGTCCCGTTGATGTCCACCATGATATTGGCGGGCTTTATATCCCGGTGCAGCAGCATGCTTTTGTGAAGATAATCCAGCGCCTGGCAGACGTGGTTCAGGATCTCCTTGATCTGCTCGGCGGGCACCCGCTTCTCGGATAAGATAATATCGGCCACCGTGCGCCCCTCCACGAAATCCAGCACCAGGTAGATACCGGAAGCCTCTTCCAGGATGGTGTGGATGTTCACGATATAGGGATGGTTCAGCCTGGCGACGAACTGGGCCTCCTGGACGAAGCGGGCCTTCTCCTCGGGGTAGGAGTTCAGCTCCTCTATCATTTTTTTAAGCGCCACTTTGCGCCCCAGCCTCTTGTCCAGGCCTTCGAACACCTCTCCCATCGCGCCCTTGCCTATCCGCCGGATAAGTTCGAACTGCCCGCCTATCAGCCCGGTCTTCGCCTCCGGGGCGGAAGGCAGGCGGCCGGCCTGCGCCAGTTTAGCCGCGCGCGCGGCGGCGTCCTTGTAGGCGGGTTCCCAGGCGGCCAGCGCCTCGTAGATCTCCCTGGCGAAAACCGCGCCCGTGGTGAATTTTTCGGCCCCGAGAGCGGTGGAGTAATAATAATCGGCGTGTTCGCACACCGGCTTGTAAAAGATGTATTTGCGCAGCAGCGACGAAGCCTTGTCGTAGCGGTTAAGGGAGGTCTTCGCCTGGAACAGGCAGACCACGTCGTCCTTCTTCAGCTGGATCTCCGGCAGGCGGGAAAGCAGGCGCTCGGCTTTGTCCGGCATCTTAAGCTCGCAGAAGGCCCTGCCGAAGGCCGAAGCGGCTTCCCCCGCGCCCTTGAGATCGGCGGTCATAAGCCTGGAGAAAAGTTCCTCCGTCCTGCTGAACGACTCGAAAGAGGAGATCACGCCCTTCGCGCGGCCGGGGGCGGAGCAGGCCAGCGGGTCCGCCAGGCCCAGCAGTTCCTTGCCGGCGGGGTCGCCTTCGGACGACAGCTTGAGCGCCAGCGCGGTCAGTTTTTCCAGCGGCACGGCGGCAGCGGACTTCAGCAGTTCCTGGCGACGGCCGGTTTTAATAAAAATCTCGTACAACTGGGCGGGCTCAAGGCTGCCGGGGCCGCCGCCCGAGGACCTGTACTTTTGGTAGGCGTCCCACACCTCTTCCGGCGCGGGGGCGGGGCCGTCCAGTTCGGCCAGGAGCCGCTCCAGAGGGCTGCGCGCGTCCCGCGGTCCTTTGACCGGCAAAGCGCCGGCGGCGCCGGTTTTTTCTTTTTCTTTCCTGCCGAATTCGCGGTAAATAGCCACCGAGAAGAACGCCGCCACTCCCAGGATCACCAGCAGCAGCGCGGCCTTGGGCAGGCTGGTGGCCAGCAGGCCCTGGTCCGCTTCCAGTCCCAGGACCGCCAGGCCGCCGGCGGCGTCCGCGCCTTCATAGGGAGCGGAACGGTCTGAGTCTTTGCCGCGCGCCGGGCGCGGCGTAGTCTTAACGGGCGCGGCGGCGCCGGTTTTCAAAGCGGGAGCGGCCGCGCCGGGGATCCCGACCCATTCCGGCCTGGCTGAAACGGCAGCCGGCCTGGGAGGTCTCCCGGGAAAGGCCTCTCCGGGGCGGAAGTCGCCGGGCCCTTCAATCTCTTCGTCCGGGCCGGGCGGGATCTCTTCCAGCAGGCCGCCGCAGATGCCGTACTCCGCGTATTTCGGGTCCAACCCGGCGGCCATCCTGCAGTTTTTAGCGGCGGCGGGCCGCCTGTCCAGTTTGTAAAGTTCGCCGGCTATGGCGTAATGAGCGGCGGCCTTCTTGGCGGTACCCAGCGAAGGGTTCCATTCCATCAGGGCGGAGATGTAAAAAGCCAGCCTGGCGTTGGAAGAACTCTGCTTCGGCGCCCGGCGGAAGCAGTCGTCGAAGGCGCCGCAATCGGCTTTCGGGAAGAAAGCCGCGCCGCCGCCGTAAAAGCAGGAAAGTAAAAAAACCGCGATAAGAAGCGTTCGCTTTCTCATGTCATGACCGGATACCGACAAGCCTCGCGCCCCGCCCGGAAGCCGCTAAAATATTTCCCTTACCGCTATAATACAAAAAGTGGCGACATTTTCAGAAAGCGCGCGGCCCTGTCGCGGGCGGGCAGCTGAAATTTATATACTTAAGCCATGGAAATACTGAATTTCGCGCTGATGAGCGCCGGGTCTTTGTTCGCCATCATCAACCCCCTGGCGGCGGTTCCCACTTTTTTCGCGATGACCCCGGAGAACACGGAGGCCGAGCGCCTGAGGATGGCGCGCACCGCCTGCTTTACCGCCACCGGCGTACTGGTCCTGTTTGCGGCCACCGGCAACGCCCTGTTCTCGGTGTTCGGCATAACCATCGCGGCCTTCCAGATGGCCGGCGGCCTGCTGCTGCTGCTGGTTTCGCTCGACAACCTGCGCGCCAAGCGCTCCGGCGTGCAGGAAACCGAAGAGGAGAAAGCCGAAGGCGCCGCCAAGGCCGACGTCTCCATTACCCCGCTGGCCATCCCCATGCTTTCGGGCCCCGGCGCCATCACCACCGCCATCCTGCTGGAGTCAAGAGCCAAAACCCTCGTCTACGACGGAGTCCTTTTCCTGCTCTTCCTCGCGGTGGGCCTGGCGAGCTACCTGATCTTCCGCGTGGCGATAAAAAAAGCTTCCAGGATAAACCCGATAGTCATGAACATCACCACGCGCCTCATGGGCCTGATGCTGGCCGCCACCGCGGTGCAGTTCATCATAGACGGCGTAAAGAAAGCCTTCTTCCACTGAACAAACCAGCCGGCATTCCGCGCAGGATCGCTTCCTTCGCTGAACGCCGGCCGCTTCTTTATACTGTCGCGTCGAGGGCGCGGCGGAATTCCTCCGCGCTGTGGAAACGGTCTTCCGGAGCCGGGGCGAGGCACTTGGCCATCACGGCGTCCAGGCCCTTGGGCAGGCCGGGCAGGATGTCGCAGATCCGCTGGTAGGAACTGTGGGTTTTCTGGTGGTGGAAATCAGGCCCCTGGAAAGGAAGCACCCCGGTCAGCCCCTCGTAGAGACAGACTCCCAGCGAATAAATGTCCGATTCCGGTGAGGCCGCGCCCAGCTCCTGCTCCGGGGCCATATAAGCCGGCGAGCCCACCACTTCCTTGTTAGAGGACCGGGCCGCGGATTCCAGGGCGCGGCGGGCCAGGCCGAAGTCCATCACCTTTATGCCGCCTTCCGAAGAGAGCATGATATTGGAAAGCTTCAGGTCCCGGTGTATCACGTTCTTGGAGTGGGCATAGGCCAGCGCCCCGGCCGTCTGGCCGAAGATCTCGAGCGCGCGCTCGAAAGGCAGGCGGGCTTCCTTGTCCAGGACGCGGTCCAGCGTGGCCCCGTCCACGTGCTCGAACACCAGGTAAATATTATCTTCCTCTTCGAAGATGGTGTAGATCTCCACGATGTTGGGATGGTGCAGCAGGGCCACCGTGCGGGCCTCTTCCAGGAACCGCTGCTTCTCCCGCTCATTAACTTTTATTTCGTCGCCCATCTTTTTGATGGCCACCTTGCGCCCCAGCGACTGGTCGGTGGCCTCGTACACCACGCCCATCGCCCCCTCGCCCAGCTTGCGCTCGATCTTGTATTTGCCGGTGGCCACGCCCTCGTAGTAGACGGACGGGGAAAGCACGTCCGGGTGCGTGATGCGGGCCTTGGGCGCCGCCTCAGCGTCGCTCCTGGAGGAAACCACGTGGATCAGGCCCATGGCCACCAGCGCGCCGCCGGTCAGCGTCAGGAAAAGGGTGATAAGAAAGCGCCGCATGGGGTTGCGCCCGGACCGGGCAGGGGCTCCGGCCCCGGCCGCCGCGGCGGCAGTGCGCGCCGCTCCCGGCAGGCCGGCAAAACCCGGCACGCGCGTGCCGTACTGGGCTACCGCGTCCTGGTAGCGGCTGGAATAGGCGCCGCTGAGGGCGGCGGCCTGCTTGAAGTCCTCCAGCATGCGCCGGTAATCGCCCTGCTTTTCGTAGGCCAGGGCCCGGTTGAACCAGGCGTCGGCGAAATTCGGGTTAAGCCCTATGGCGCGACTGGCGTCCGTTTCAGCGTCGCGGGCCTGGCCTTTACGGTTAAGCGCCCAGGCGCGCATGTTGAAAGCCTGCAGGCTGGCCGGGTCTTTTTCTATTACGAAACTGGCGTCCCGCACCGCGTCTTCGTAGCGGCCCAGGAAGTTGTAGGCGTTGGCCCTCTCCAGGTAGGCGCCAAGCGCGCCCGGGTCTTTTTCTATCGACAGGCCCGCGTAACGCGCGGCGCCTTCGTAATCTCCCAGGCGGTTCTTGGACGCCGCCGTCTTAAGATAGGCTTTCGCCCTCGCGAGGTCCAAGGCGGGCGCGGCGGCCGGCTGGCGGGTCCCGGCGGCCGTCCCGGCGGCGCCGTTCACCACCTCCGGCGAGTCTTCCGAAGCGCCCAGGGCGCGCTTTATCTCTTCTACCGAGGAAAGGGATTTCAGCGTGGGCACGGCCTTGCGGCTTTCGAGCAGCGCGGACAGCAGCCTGGCGGATTCGTCCTGCGGATCTATAGCCATGGCTTTCTTTATGTCTTCTATGGCCCCTTTGCGGTCCTCCAGGGAGGCCCTGGCCAGCGCGCGGGCCTTATAGGCGTCCGGGGACCTGGAGTCCAGCGCGATGGCGTCCGTGGCCGTCTGCTCGGCCTTGGCGTAATTTTTGGTTTCGTTATAATAGGAGGCGGCCGCGGTCTGCACGGAGGGGTTTTCCGGGTAGGACGAACTGGCCGCCGCTATGGCTTCATCGGCCTTTTGCTGGTCGCCGGAATTGGCGGCGATGCGCGCGTCCACCAGCGCGACCACAGGGTTTTTCTTTGTGCGCATTTTCCGGCCGGACGGGCCCTCGTCCGTCATGGCCTGGATAGTGGGGATCTCGAACTGCGCGAAGCGGGAAGTAAAGCCGTCGTAGTCCCCGCGGCTAACCCGGCCGGCGGAGGCGGCGCGCTCCAGCGCGTCCACCAGCTCGGTGATAATGCCGCAATGCTTCTGCCTGAACAGCTCGACTTCCCCGGGAGGCAGGCCGCCCAGCAGGCGCAGCAGCGCCTCCGCCGAAACCAGCGGGCGGTGCGCGGCGTTGCGCTCAAAAACGGCCATATCGTCCCTGCCCTGCGCCTGGCCCTCCGCGGGCGCGGGGGTGCCGCCGGAGTTCACAGGCTCCGGCGCCGACACCGTGGTCTGCACGCCGGCTTCTTCAGCCAGCAGGGGCAGGGCGGCGAAAGCCCCCGTGATCAGGGAAAAGAAAAGCAGGGCAGAAAGTATTTTCCTCATAAGTCGCGAAGGACACACTTATCTACAAGATAGGATAGAGTGCCGCCGGCCGTTTGTCAAGGGCCGGGGGGCCCACGCGCGTAGGTCCATTGCCTTGCCCGGGCTGGGCACAAAGGCGCTTGAAGATTCTTGTACGCCGGCTAAACTATAGCAGCGGATAATTTTATGAAGACCAAGGCCCTTTTGATAACCCTGACCCTGCTGCTGGCGATAGCCGGCCGGGCCGCCGCGCAGGAATTCGGCCTTGTGCTGCTGACCGTAAGCGACCTCCGCTCCGCCCAGACGGGCTCCGTTTTCGTCCCGGCCGCGCCCGCGGCCGAACTTTCAGCGCTGGACGAAGGCGAAACCGCTTTCTACCTGGCGGACCGCGAAGCGGCGCAGGAAAGCTTGGGGAAGGCCCTGGCCGGCGAACCGGCCCCCGTCAACCTCGGCGGCGACGGGGTTGTAAAACTTTACCACCAGTGGAACCGGGAAACCCTTGAAATCCGCTACCGCGGCGCCGACGGGCGCTACGTACCGCAGGCGCTGGCCGCGATCAGGCATCTTTTCCGCTGCCGCCTTACCGGCAGGGAAATAGACGTGCCCGCCAGGCTGATAGAGATCATAGACGCTATCCAGGAAAAACACGGCAACAGGACGGTGACGGTCATCTGCGGCTACCGCAGCCCCGAACTCAACGCCGCGCTGTCGGAAAACTCGGGCGGCGTGGCCGCGAACAGCCTGCACCTGAAAGGCTGGGCCGCCGATTTAAAGATCGAGGGCGTAAGGACTTCGGCCTTGCGCAACACGGCCAAAGCCCTGAAGGCCGGCGGGGTCGGCTACTATCCTTCGGACGGTTTCATTCACGTGGACGCGGGCCGGGTGCGGTACTGGTAAACCATGCTTATAAAAAACCTTTCCTTTATACTATTAGGCTTCTCCCTGCTGACTTCCGCCGCCCTCCCGGCCGCCGCGGACCAGGACACCCGGCAGTCTACCGAGCTTATAGGCGAAACCTCCGCCCCCCTTACCGCGGCCGAAGCGCGGGCCTTCTTCGCGGGCCCCGCTAAAGACGACAGGGTTTTGGTGGTGCCGGCCGCCATGATAGTTATAGCCGGAGCCAAGGTCTGGAAAGTAATAATAAACAACCGGCCCTCGGCCGACCTGGCCACGGCCTATGCCAGCGCCATCCCGAGCTTTTCGTTCAACTGGGGCGACCTGCAGGGCTGGCGCAAGGTCACGAAGAAATACCGTTTTGCCATAGACACCAAACTGCAGGGCCGCGCCGTGGACATCGTTTACGAGGTCTCTTTTTTCCACGGGGCTATCCCCGCCTCCAAGACCCCCTTTCGCGAGGGGCATTATATAACCAATTTTACGGTCAAGCCGCAGAGCATAGATCTCAAGTGGGGCTGGAAGGTTTCGCTGGAAACCGCCATCTCCGACCCCATGAACGTAGGCACCGGGGCGGCGCCGGTGGCCTGGCTGAAGGCCGACCTGAAGTGGCGGTACGCAAAGCCCCTTGAGGACAAACCTAAAATAGGCCTGGAGTCGCTGTCGGTCGACGGCCTGGGCAGGCTGACCGAATTTAACACCGGCGCGCTCAGCGTCTCGCCGGTACCCGTGGAAGAAAGCAGGGAACTCCCGCCTGCCGTGAACTGGGACTAGCCGCAGTACCCAGACGCCGCCTGGGCCCTACAGCCCTTGCGCTTTATTTTATATGGGCTAGACTATTAATGTGACGAGACTTAAGGGAGACACTAAAATGAAAAACATAAAACTTCTTGCTGCAGCCGCCCTCTGCGTTTCCTTTTCCCCCTTTCTTTCAGCCCAGGAAGCCAGGCTGTCCGACAAGGACTATTTCACCGTGGCCGGCGAAGCCGTGACCCTGACGGCCGTAGAGAACGGCAAAACCGCCGTCCCTCCCGCGCTTTCCTCCTCCCAGTCCCTTTCAGGCGCGAACAAGAGCGGCGCGGCGGGCGGCATAGTGAACGCCGGCATGGCCGCCTGGAGCGTGATCAACAGCGGGGCCCCCAGCGGCTCCTACTCTTCGGCTTACGCCAGCGCCATCCCCGGCTTCTCCTTCAACTGGGGCAATATCGCCGAATGGAAAGGCCCCAAGGAAATGGTTTACCGGTACACGGTCACCAACCTGATGGGCATAGACGTCATCGACGTGAAGTATAAGATCTCTTTCTTCTACGGCGGCACCGAAGACTACAGCGGCAAAGGCCGCCTGGACAACTACGTGGCGCAGGCCACCGGCAACGCCGTTACCGAAGAGGTCAAGGACACCCAGGTGCACGGCCGCTATATCACCAACTTCACGGTGCAGCCCGTCAGCGTCAATATTAAATGGGGCTGGAAGTTCGACCTGGCGGTAAAGATGTCCGACCCGATGAACATCGGGACCAAGATGAACCCCGTGGCGGCTTTGCAGGCCTCGCTTAACTGGATCCGCTCCACGCCTTTCGCCACCAACGGCGGCACCCTGACCTACAACGTGGACGGGCTGGGCAATTTCAAAGACCTGACCGCCCAGGAAAAAGCCCTGACCGGCGACATCGCCCCGGTGCAGCTCTCCGAAACCCCCACGGTTTCCTGGAACTAGAAAAACGGACAAATAAAAAACCCCCGGCTTGACCCGGGGTTTTTTTATTTCTGACGGCGGCTTTTACTTGCCGGCGCAGCACTTCTTGTATTTCTTGCCGGAACCGCAGGGGCAGGCGTCGTTGCGCCCCACCTTGGGGTCTTCGCGGCGGACCGTTTCAACCTTCACGGTGTCCCCGCCCTGCAGAACTTCGGGATGCTTCTTCATCCACTTCTTCACTTCCCGGTCGTCGTTGATGTCGACCTTGTCCACCAGCATCTTGCGGTAGATGCCGATGATGAGGGCGCGCATCTGCGGGTCCTTGGCCTGCGCCAGGATCTGGGGCGAGATTTTATCCAGCTCCGCGGCCAGCTCGTCGTCCGTCTTCTCGGAGGGCGCTTTTTCGCGCGCGGGCGCCGCGGCTTTGGGGGCCGCCGCTTTGGGCGCGGCCGCGGGAGCCTTCGGGGCCGGGGCCTCGGGGGCCGGAGCCGCGTGCTGCGCCTGCCCGGGGTGCGCTTTCTTTTCTTTTTCCTCTTCCTTGCCTACGAGCTTCTTTATGAAATTCCATCCCATATTATGTCTCCTTTATGTCCGTTCAATGCTGTTATGCGACGACCTTCGCCTTATCCTTCAGGTAACAGGCCAGGGCGATAGAATGCAGTTTGGTCATCGGGGTGTCCGTCCTGGACGGCAGGATCACCGGGATATTGGAGCCGGCCAGCAGCGTGGCGGACTTCATGCCGGCGCCGAAGAAGGACAGGCACTTGTAGACCGGGTTGCCGGAATCCAGGTTGGGGAACAGGGCGATGTCGGTCTCGCCGGGCACCACGCCCGTTATGCCTTTTTCGGCGCCCAGTTCCTTGGAGAAGGCGATGTAGACGTCGTAAGGGCCTTCCACCACGCAGTTCTTGAGTTCCCCGGCCTTGTTCATCTTCACCAGGGCGTCGGCGTCCAGGGTGCTGGGGATATTGGGGTTCACCTTTTCCACCGGGCAGACCACCGCCACCTTGGGGGTCTCTACGCCCAGCATGCGCATCATGTCCACGGCGTTGCGGGTGATCTTGGCCTTCTGTTCCAGCGTGGGGTTTATCATGATGGCCGCGTCGGTCACGGCGAAAAGTTTGTGATAGTTGGCCAGCTCGAACAGCACGAAGTGGCTGAGCACGGTGCCTTCGGCGACCGCGCCCACTTCCTTGCGCAGGATGGCCTTCATGTAGAACTTGGTGTCTACCAGGCCTTTTACCAGGAAGTCGCCCTTGCCGGCTTTCACGAGGTCCACGGCCAGGTTGCACATCTCGGCGTAGTCCGACTTGTCCACTATCTCGAAGACGTCCAGTTTCAGGCCGACCTTGGCGGCCATGGCCTCCACCTGGGCTTTCGGCCCGATCAGTATGCCGCCGGAAATAATCCTGTTGTCCACGCCCAGCTTGCAGGCGGTCAGCACCTCGTCGTTGTTGGCCCCGGGCACTACGATGCGGTTGGTTTTGCCCTTTACCAGCGCCAGAAGTTCGTCAAAGTTCTTGAATTTCATCATTTCCTCCGGTGTTTTGATTTGACCGAAAATTCAATATTTCTTTATCATGGCCGGGTGCCGCAGGGCGATTTCCGCCGCGGTGCGCAGCGCCGTCATCTCGTCGCCGCCGGGGTAGGAGAGCACCTGGGCTATCCAGGACACCCGCCTTTTTATCTCCGGCACCAGCACCTTGTCGTAGGCCAGGCCCCCGGTGAGCACTATCGCGTCCACCTTGCCCTCCAGCACCGTCGCCATGCCGCCTATCTCCTTGCAGATCTGGTAGCCCATGGCGTCCACCGCTTCCCTCGCCTCGTCGCGGGTGACCTTGTCGGGATCCAGGCCGCAGCCGGGCTTGATCTCGCCGGTAAGGATGTATTTCTCCAGCGCGATGCAGTCGGAGGTGCCGGTATAGGCCACCAGGCCGCCCTGGCCCTTGAGTTTGAGCAGCATATCCTGCTTGGTGTACTTGCCGCTGAAGCACATATTCACCAGGCCGCCGGCGGGCACGCCGCCGGAGCGCTGCGGGGTGAAAGGGCCGTCCCCGTTCAAGGCGTTGTTCACGTCTATCACGCGCCCGCCCATGTGCGCTCCCACGGAGATGCCGCCCCCGCCGTGCATTACTATCAGGCGGCATTCCTCGTACGGGCGGCCGAGCTGCTTGGCCGCGTGGCGGCCCACGCGTTTCTGGTTGAGGGCGTGAAAAATGGAGATGCGCGGGTTCTCGGGCATGCCGGAGTACCGGGCCAGCGGCAGCATCTCGTCGACCACCACGGGGTCCGCGATGAAAGCCTTCAGGCCGTTAGCGACGGCGATGTCGTGCGCTATGATGCCGCCCAGGTTGGAGGAATGGTCCCCCAGTACGCCTTCTCTCAGGTCCCGGAGCAGCGTGTCGTCCACCTCGTAGACGCCGCCCTCGATGGGCTTCACCAGGCCGCCGCGGCCTATTACGGCGTGCAGTTCTTTAACGTCCACGCCGTGTTCTTTCAGGGCCTCCAGGGCCATGCGCCGGCGCAGGTCGAACTGGGCGGTGATCTTCTCCCGCTCATACTGCTTGAGATCTTCGGGGCTGTACCGCACCGTCTTGTGAAAAACTTCCGTCTCTCCCCTGAAGTAGCTCACCTCGTCCGAGGTGGAACCGGGATTTATCACGAGTATGTTGTAATCGGCCATGTTCTCCCCTATTTGAACCTGATCTCGTAAAGATAAGGCGCATTCTTCTTCTCTACCGTTATGTAGATCTTTTTTCCGCCCTCCCGGGCGAAGGCGGCCTGTTCCCGGGCGCCATAACAGTAATCTTCCTTGGCGCAGGCCAGCAGGCGCGCGGGTTCGCCCCAGGGCCCCCACGGGTAGCGGGCCTGGCGCGCTGCGGCCACTCCTGAATCTTCGTCCAGGTACACGGCCAGGTAGCTCTTGGTAAACTCGTTATAGGAGACCGAGAAATCCTCCGGCAGTCCGCCGAGCACCTGGGAGGCTTCGGCCAGGTCCGAAGTCCACGGGCCGGAGGCGGCCTCCAGACTGTAATAAGAATATTTCTCGGGGCTGAGCATTTCGCCCGGCCGCACCCGCGCCAGGGCCACCCCATACTCGCCGGGGGCCGCGGGCGCGCGGCCGTAAACATAGAGCCAGCCGTCCTCGTCCGCCAGCAGCGCCGACCCGAAGGCGGGCTCTATGTCGTTCCAAAAACCGTAACGGCTGCCGGAGCGGGCTTTCTGGTAAGGCCCGGCGGGGCTATCGGCCCAGGCGACCCCCTGGCCGACGCGGAAGAAATCGTAAGGCCCCGGGCCGTAATTATTCATTATGGAGTAAAACACGCGGCACTTGCCGCCAGAGCAGAAACCGGAACGGGGCCAGAATTTGCGCACCTGGCTGTATTCCCCGAGGTCGCCCGAGAGCAGCGGCAGGGGCAGGTTGTTCTCGTCCGCCACGTACTTAAAAGCGCCCTGCTGGGCCCAGGGCGAGGTGCTGGGCGAGAGCGCCGCCGCCCCGTCCACGATATCCCACACCGCCGCCTGGCCGTCGGCCTTGCGCTCGCCGGTCATAACGTTGTTCAGGAACCAGAGGGCGCGCCCGTCTTCCAGGGCCACGGAGAAATTCCCGCCCTGCCCCACCACCACTCCGGTGGCGGCCGCCTGGGAGAAAAGCGGGGTACCGCTTGAAATTTCAAAGGAGGGAAAAGAAGTTTTCTGCTGGGCCGCGGCGGGGCAGGCCAGAAGGGCGGCGGCCAGGAAAACGGCGGCGCGCGCGGCGCTGACCCCGTTCGGCGCCGTCCGCCGGCCCCAAGACGGAGCTCCTGCCTGCAGACCGCAACGTGTCGCTTCGCCTATTTTCATAAATTATGCTCAGCACCACCCCGCAAGACGGCTATTAAAGTTAAATTATAATATAATAGAAACCGCGCCCCGTGCAAATTCAGCGGGCGGCGCCGGTTTTTTGTAACATATTAGTCATTGATTTATAACTGCGGTCTGTTAAACTATTAATTATGTTCCCGCGGCTAAAATTGCGCCAAACCCTGCTGCTCCTGTCTTTCCTGCCGGCTTTTGCCGGCCTGGCGGCCGCGCAGACGAATCTCCACCCCGCCGCCACAGCCGGCACGCTGAGCTCCCTTTCTTTCACCTGGGATAATTCCGGCGGCGACTATATCGCGGCCATTTCCACGGACTCCAATTTCCTGGTTAACACCGCTTCCGGCACAGTGGCTGTTAATTCCGCCGCCTATGCCGCCCTCGGGCAGAACACCACCTACCACTTCCGCGTGAAAAAGAAGCTGGAAAGCGACGCCTCCTACAGCCCGGCCCTGAACAACATCTCTTCCTCCACGCTGGTGGCGGCGCCTTCCGCGCCCTACTTCATTTCGTCCTATTTCACGGCCGAGTCCTCCTTTACCGCCGGGGCACAGATAGGCTGGGATACAAACGGCAACCCGGAATGGACCAGCTACGACCTGGTCTACTCCGACAGTGATGTTTTCACGTACTCCACCAGCTCCCCCAAGGGCTACCCGCCGGTGGCGCTGGGCGGGCTGAACGCCAACACTACCTATTATTTCAGGGTCAGGGCCCGCGGCGTGGCCGGCACCTCTACCGCCTACACCTCCCCCGATATTTCCACCGCCACCCTGGCTTTAAAACTTTCCTCGCTTAACAACGCGGTTTATGAGGCCAGCGCCACCGTTTCCTGGGACGAGGTGAACGGAGGCAGCATGGCTGAAAGCTCCGAAGGCTACCGCCTGCACCTGTCCACCACTTCAGGCGACCTGATAACCCCGGCCACCATCTACTGGGAAACGAACTCGGCGGCCGCCGAGACCGTGACTTTGTCGCCGCTTACCGCCAATACCACTTATTACTACAGGGCCGGCTCGCTCAACTGGAACGGCGCCTCTAACCTGTCCACCACGCGGACCTTCACTACCCTGGCGCCGCCGCTGGCGGGCCTTACGCGGGTGGCCATGACAGAAAGCACCGGCAGGCTGAGCTGGACGGCCCTGGCCGCCGACGCGGCCCTGGGCTACCGGCTTGAGGCGTCAAGCACAAGTTTCAACGGCACCGGCGCCGTCTCTTCCGCCACCGCCTACAGCCTGGCGCAGAACATCCTGACGACGGGCGGCCTGGAAGCCAATACCACCTATTATTTCAGGGCTGGCTCTCTTAACCTGAACTACGATCCCAACTATACCGCGCCGCTTTCCTCCATCACGCTGGCCAACGCGCCTTCGGCCAACCTTACCACGATCGTGCCGGAAACGGACGCCATCATCGTTTTCCTCTCGCCGCTGCCCGCCTCTCCGCAGCGGTCCACCTGCGAAGGCTACAGGCTGGAAGCCTCGTCCACGGCTTTCGGCGGCACGGGCGTGCTCTATTTTTCCTCCACCACGGACCCGCAGGCCGGCTTCCTGTCCATTTCAGGCCTGAAGCCCAATACGCCTTATAACCTGCGCCTGGCCACGCTTAACTGGTCCGGCGGCGCTAATTTCTCCGTCCTGCAGTCCACCAGCACCCGGATGCCGCCCCCTCCCTCCGGCCCGCAGCTGGCCGCTATCCGGCAGTCCAGCGCCACCGTTTACCTCTCCGGCGTCGCCGGCGGCGACAGCTACATGGTAGAGGCCTCAACGCACCAGTTCTTTAATTTCATCCATCAGAGCTCCGCCACCGCCGACGTGGGGCTGACCACGCTCACCGTCTCCGGCCTGTTCCCTAACACCCGGTACTATTTCAGGACGGGCGCCCTCTACGGCGGGGCCACCGTTTACGCCAACACCGCGCCGGCCTCGCAGCCGACGCTGCCGCTGCCGCTTGCCCTGGACGCGCCGCCCTTCGCCGGTGTTTTCTACTCGAGCGTCACCGTTGCCTGGACGCCGCTGGCGGCAACCCCCGACAGCGTTACGGCGAAATCCTACCTGCTGGAAGCGGCTACCGCGCAGGCTTTCACTACCGTGCTGTTTTCCTCGGCCAGCGCGGTGATCTCCGCCGACCGGCTGGCGCTGACCGGCCTTACGCCCAACACCAGCTACTACTTCAGGACCGGCACGCTGAACGAGGACGGGGCCGCCAGCTACACGGTTACCCTGCCCACCTCTACCCTGGCCAATCCGCCGCTGCCGCAGGACTTCGTGCTGGCGCCGTTCGCTATAACGCTGACCTGGCTGCCCGACTCGAACCCTTCGGACACGCTTTACGTGGCAGAGATCACGGACGGCTTCGCTTTCAACGACTCCTCGTCCACGCTGCTTTCCTCCGCGACTTTTTCCGGGCTCATTCCCAACACCCTGTACCATACGCGGGTGACGGCCTATAACCGGCTCAACCGCGCTACGCCGCTGGTAAACTTCCCGGACATGTCCACCAGCGCTTACGACCCGGTCTTCGCCGCCTACTCCGACATAGGCGTCGCCTCCATGACCGTGAACTGGCTGAACGGCACCAACCCGCTGAACGTCACGAATTACCGCGTACAGATCTCTTCCAACCAGGATTTCTCGGCTACGGTAAAGTCTTCCGTGACGCTGAACCTTTACGCCGTCTTCGACGGCCTGGTTTCCAACGCCAGCTATTACCTGCGGGTTTCGGCGCTTAACGTGGCCGGCGTGCCCACCCTGCCCGCCATCTCCCTGGGCACGGCGCTGACCCTGCCGGCCACCGCCTATATCCTGCCGCCGCTGGCGACTTTCACCGCGCCGATGACCGACGGGTTCACGGTAAACTGGGCGAACAACGGCAACTCTTCCCACACCGTCTACAACGTCCAGGTTTCCACCAAGTCCGATTTCGCGGCGCTGGATTTCTCCGTGCTGGATTCCTCCCTTACCGTGCGCGCCCTCTCCGCCGTTTTCAAAGGGCTGCAAATAGACACCACTTATTTCGCCAGGGTGCAGGCAAAGGGCCAGACAGGCATAGTCTCGGGCTACGAAACGGCCGGCTCCACCAGGACGCTGCTTTATTCGCTGCTCAACGCGGTGGCGCTGCAGGACAGCGTCATCTCGCTGGAGACCTCCTACGGCTTCATCTCCGTCCATCTGCCGCGCGGGGCTATCGGCAGCTCTACCAGGCTGCGCCTGGAACCGGTTTACTCTTTCGCGGCGCCGATCTCCGCGGTCTCGGCCCTGGCCCCCACCGGCATCGGGCTCTCCATCACCCATTTCCCGCCCACGCTGGTGCTGGGCGCCATCACCATCACCATGCCGTACCGGATCCCCGACTTGCCGGCAGCCATGCGCTCGCAGGCGGAGCGGACAAAACTGATACTGGCCCTTTTCGACGAGATCCACCAGGTCTGGGTGCCCCTCCCCTCCGTTTCCGACACGGCCAATAACCGCGTGATAGCGCAGACCTGGCATTTGTCCACTTTCCAGATAATGCAGGCCACGCCGGAGTCCGGGCTGGGCAACGTGAAGATCTACCCCAACCCCTACCGGCCCAACTCGGTTTCCGACGTGATGCATTTCACCAACATGACGCCCTACGCCAAGGTCAGGATCTATACCTTCCTCGGCGAACTGGTGCGCGAGGTGAGGGCGGACGTGAACGGCATGGCGGCCTGGGACGGCCTGAACAACGACGGCCGCAAGGCGGCCAGCGGCATTTATATAGCTTTCATACAGACCAGGGACAAGAAAGGCGACAAGAGTTTCAAGGTGGCGGTGGAAAGGTAAGAGAAGGACCGGCGGGCACTGAAGATCATGAAGAAACCGGGAACGATAAAGAGGCTGGTTAACGGCGCGGCTTTACTGCCGGCGCTGCTTCTTTGCGGCCCGGCGGCGGCCGCCGCGGGCCAGGGGTTCGACTCCGCCTCGGCCGGCACCGCTACGGCGCAGTTCCTGAAAGTCGCCTCGGGCGCGCGCGGCGCGGCCCTGGGCGAAGCCTACTCCGCCCTGGCCGACGACGCCTTCGCGCTGGACTGGAATCCCGCGGGCCTCATCAATATCAAGAAGAACTCCATGGCCTTCATGCACGCGCCCTACCTGGCCGGCACCTACGCCGATTATTTCGCCTACGCCGAGACCGCGGGCGAGGTGGGCTCCTGGGGCCTTTCCCTGAAATACATGAATTTCGGCAAGATCACCCAGACGGACTCCAGCGGCTTCGACCTGGGAGGCTTCACCCCCTACGACATGGCCATCAACGTGGGCTTCGCCTGCTACATAACCGGGTTCAACAAGGATCCGGAAGAACGCTTCGTGCTGGGCGCCACCGGCAAGTTCGTGCGCTCCAAGATCCTCTCCGCCGACAACACGGTCTCGGCGGATATCGGGCTGAACATGCCGTACATGTTCGACAACCGCTTCCGCATGGCGCTGACCGCCCAGAATATCATGGGCACGCTGCGCTACGACAAAGAAGAGGCGCCGCTGCCGCTCATACTGCGGCTGGGCACCGCCACCAAGCTGGCCGACTACTTCACCCTCACGGCGGACATCATAGCCGCGCGCGACAACCTGCCTTTCCTGGCCATGGGCACGGAAGTGAAGGTGCCCGTATACAGCGAGATGGACGTATTCCTGCGCGCCGGCTTCAATACCCGGGCCATAAGCGACGTCAGCGGCACCCGCAACGTGTCCTTCGGGTCCGGGCTGCGCTACACCGACTACTGCCTCGATTACGCTTTCTCGCCGTTCGGCGACCTGGGCACCGTGCACCGTATTTCCGCCACCATCACCTTCTAAAAAACCGGGGCCGCGGAGAAAGCTCCGCGGCCCCTGTAATTTTAACCGCCGTTCCCGCTAGGCCGGCGTTTCCCTCTTTGCCGTCAGGGGGAAGGACATCAGCAGCCAGGCCGCGGAGAAAACCACGCCGAGCGCCGGGTAGAAGCCCGGGGCTATCGTCCCCAGCGTCTTCAGGCCCGAAACCCACACCGCCGTGACGCCCTTGGCGAAGCGGTAGGTGAAGGCGTCGGCCACCTGTTTGGCGCGGTAGCGGGTGTCGTAGGAGAACGGGATATACAAAGTTTCCTTGGACGCCCTGAAGATGGAATAATCCATGCCCTTGAACAGCAGGAAGGCGGCGGAAGCCAGCCCCAGCGTGGGGGTGAAGAACAGCAGCAGGCAGGTCACGATGTGCACCGCCGGGATGGCGACCAGGATCCCCCGCCTGGGGATATAGCGCAGCAGCAGCGGCGTCAGCAGGAACTGCATGGAGAACGAGAAGATATTCACGCTCATCCAGAAGTTGCCCAGGTACGCCGTCCTGGCGTCCTTCAGCGGCATCACGTCCTGCACCAGCTGCGTAAAGCGGAAGTCCAGCGCGGTGGCCACCACCTGCGCCGCGAAAATTATGAAGGCGATAAAAAGCACCGTGCGGTTTTCCCTGAGGATGCTCAGGTGCAGGTGGCCTTTTTTGCCGCCGGCTTCGTCGTCGGCCGGCTTGGGTTCCCCGGCGTTGTCGTAGCCGATCCAGAAAAGGACCGCGGCCGGCAGGATGACCAGGGCGGCGAAAAGCACGAAGATCTCCGTGCCGAGGCCCACCACGTAGCGGCTGAGCAGCCAGCCGCCCACCAGCGAGCCCAGCGCGCCCAGGCCGGCCACCGGCCCGTTAAAGACCTTGCCTTCGTCGTCCTTGAGCACGCTGTTGATGAACGACCAGTACTGCTCGGAGATGATCACCACGTAGGATTCTTTGAAGACCAGCAGGAAGAAAGCGAACCAGCGCCCGGCGCGGCCGAGCATCAGCCAGGCCAGCACGAAGAAGGCCGCGCTCGTCAGCATGGAGACGGCCATGGCCTTCTTCGCCCCCACGGCGGACAGCAGCCGGCCGTAGGCGTAGATCATGGCGAGCATCATGAAAGGCACGCAGGCGATGGCGTAAGGTTTGGCCGCCGCGCCGAAATGCTCCATGAAGATGGATTCGGCCGGGGAGCGGATGAACTCGTAGCCGCAGAAGAGGAACATGGCCGAAAGCCCGGCCAGGAAGACCGCCCCGGCCACGTGCCGGCCCCGCTCCGTTTTTAAAGCCGCAAGAAGTGTGCTCATTACTTACTATTATCCCAAATAACCATGACGGGGACAAACGGGGCGGGCGGCCTCCCGGAGGTTCTCAGCGGCGGAAGTTGCACCAGTAGCCCCATTTCGTGCCGTCGCCGCCGAAGTAGGACGTCGCCGATTTTTCCATGGCCACGTAAACCTCGGTGGGCTGGAAAGGCTTAGCGAGCAGCGCCTGCGCCGAAGGCACGTTGTCGATGAGGATAAAGACGTCCACCCCCTTGGTCAGCCCGGTCTGGTAGTACCCCTGCAGGTTCACGTAATTGGAATACTGGTCCGGGGCGCTGGCCACGGCGTTGCCGGCTACGGATTTCCCCAGGTCGGGGAAGCCGCCCAGCCGGTAGTCGGCCGATACCACTTCCCGCGGCGAGCCGTGGGCGGTATCCAGGTAGCTCTTGAAATTCTCCAGCGTGACAGAGCAGCGCAGCATCAAGTCCGTGTCGTATTTCTTGGTAGCTCTGTTATAGGCGTAAAGGTGCCCTTCGGCGTAGACCTGGACCGCGGGCGCCGCTTTGTTCTGTGCCGGCACCATCACGAACAGGGCGCAGCCGCCGTTCTGGGCTACGGAGGAATTAAGGCGGGGGCGGGTTACGGTGGCGCCGCTCTTGCATATAAAGGAACAGGTGTCGCCCTGTACCGAGGCGTACTTGCAGCTTTCCATGCCGGCCGGCACCGGGAAGGATATCTTCTGGATTCCCGCCGAGTCCGCGGCGTTCAGGCCGCGCACTATGCTGCCGGAGTCTCCCCCCAGCAGTTCTTCGAAAGAAGCCTCGCGGGCGTAGGCGCCGGTCGCTATAAGGGTTAACACCGCCGCCAGGGCTATCAGGTTGAACTTTTTCATTTAATTTTCTCCTTCTGCTATCACAGCCATTTCAGCCGTTGATATAGTCTAGCGCTTAGCGGCCGCGCCGGCCTGAGGCGCAATGCCCAGCATGCCGGCGTATTAGTGCTTAGCCCTTTTGCCCTGTCGACTTACGGGCGGCCGGGTTACTAAAGGGCGCCTTTAGTGATGCGGCGAGTCTCTAGTACGGCGGCCCCCGGCGCCGCGGCGACGGCTTGTAAAATAAAATACCCGCCGGTAAAGGCGGGGATTTTCTTGTTAAGGCGACTTCGCGTCGTCAGTACTTGAACTGGCCTTTTTCGTAGATGGTGATTTTTTTGCCGTTCCGCAGCGTGGCGGTCACCTTCTTATCCTCTGTGTTGATCAGGTCCCAGTGCACGGCCGAGTCGTTGTAGCCGAGTTTCTTCTTCAGGGCCTCGTTCAGCTTGGACACGTCGCCGGTGTAGGTGTCCGTATAGGAATTGCCGATAGCCACGTGGCAGTTGCCGTGTTTGCCGCCGTGGTTCTCGTCGAACAGGGTATCCGCCATGAACTTATCGATCCGGGAGAAGCGCTTGTCGGTCAGCGAGTACTCGCCCAGCTGCGAGGCGCCCTTGTCGGTGTTCATGATCTTCTTAACGTAGTCTTCGCCTTTGGCGGCGGCTATCTTTACCGCGCGGCCGTCCTTGAACTCCAGCTTTATCTTCTCCACGTAGTTGCCGCCGCGGAAAGCCGGCAGGTTGGCGTAGTAGGTGCCGCGCGTGCCGCGCCAGTCGGGCGAGGTGAAGATCTCGAAGGAAGGGATGTTGTGGCCGCTGATGCCCAGAAAGCGGCGCTTCTCGCCCAGCTTCACTTCCAGGTCCATGGAGGCGGATTCGGTGCGGATGGTGTCCATGTTCAGGGCGAGCAGCCACTTCTTTATGGCCGTCACCTGCTTGTATACCTGGCCCCATTTTTTGGTCGGATCCGGCTCGTTGAGGTAGCAGGCCTTTACTATCTGGGCCGCGTATTCCTTTACGGAAAGCTTGGCCTGTTTAGCCAGTTCCGGCGTGGGGTAGGTGCAGAGGGTCCAGGCGAACTGGCCGCTCTCTTCGCGCTTGTTGCGGATGGCGAACAAGGGCTTCCTGGCTATGGCCACCTGGGACTGCCGCCGGGTGTCTATATCCTTGAGGTGCGTCAGCGAGGCCGGCGCGTGGATGAAGACGTAGCCGTTGAGGTTGTTGTACATTTCCTTATCCCAGGGGGACAGGAAAGCCCGCTGCTTCTCGTCGGAGAACTGGTAAAAGTCCTTCTCGATGGCCGGGCTGGGCAGGAAGTTCACGGTTACGTTGAAGCGGCGCTGCACCAGCTTGCGGTGCACCAGTTCGCCCAGTTCGCGGGCTTCCAGGTCGCAGCGCAGCAGCACGTTGTCGTATTTCTTGAAAGGCCTGGTGCGGGCGGTCATCAGCCCCCAGACCAAAGTGTCCGCGTATTTTTCCAGCTGGGTCTTCGAAAAAACGTTCATATTTATCCTCCGGTCTGACTCTCTGAATAGATTATATTAATTTCGTTCCCTAAGGGCCTACTTTGGCATAGGAACATTGCCCCCGGATAAGGGGCCTTTGGCACCTTAAAGGACCGGCCCTTTACGGGTAAACTATATACATGTTATTCAAACTCCTTTCTTCAGCCCTTATAGCCCTCCCCGTAGCGGCGTCAGCCCAAACTTCCGCGGATTTCGCGGACCTCGGGGCTTTGACCCCGGTGCAGATACGCCAGACGGCCCTGCCCGGCCTCGAGCTGCCCTCCGACAAAAGCTGGGGCGTGACCTATGCCCTGAAAGGCGTGCTCTCCGTGACCGAAGAGGGCGTCCACCTGAACACGGCCGAAGGCCGCCTCTTCAACCTGGACCTCTCCGGCCGCAAAGCCAGGGAGTTCAACGGCAAAACCGTCGTCGTGGAAGCCCAGGCTAAGCAGGCCGACGACCTCTCGGTCCTCAAAGTAATTTCGATCTCCGAATATACGCCCCAGGCCGGCGAGATAGTGCCGCCTCCGTACCAGCCCCGCCGCCGCCAGGCCGTCATCATAGAGAACAAAGGCGCCGAACTGGTGATGGGCAACGTGCGCACGGCGCAGGCCGAAGTCCCCCCGGCCGACGCCTACGATTGGACCACGATGACCATAAAGCCCGGGCTGATCAAGAACGTCTATCTCATCAAGAAGCCGTTCAAACCCGAGGTCGTGGCCGCGCACTCCTTCTTCGTGTTCACGTTCGAAAAGGGCGGGCTGACGGACGCGCAGGGCAAAGAACCTATGGCCCTGGCGCTGAGCATCGAAGGCCGCACCCGCGTAGGACAGAGTTTCTCCCCCTTGACCGGCCTGCGCAACAGCTTCGGCATAATCTGGGCCCTCTCCACCTGGGAGGAATACGCCGCCCGCACCATCTACCATGAGAAGGGCCACCTGGTGCCCTACCCGGTGCTGCTCTCCCATGAGGAAAAGGCCGCGCTGCTGCGCGAATCCATGCAGCAGGCCGCCGTGGACCGCGAAGGCGAGTTCTACAACACCATAACCAACAACTGCACCAACAACCTGCTTATCCTGCTCAACCGCGTCCTGCCCAAGGAGCGCCGGACAAAGATGTGGACCATCCCCTACATGGTCTATAACGTGCGCGCTACCATGCCGCTGATGGTGATAAAGGACCTGCAGAAGCAGGGCCTGCTGGGCGCGGAGTTCACCGACATCAACGCCGACACCCTTCACACGCGCCTGCCCTGAGCGGCGCCGCGCGGTAAAAAAGCCGGGGCTCTCCCCGGCTTTTTCACGGCCCGTTTTCAGGCGGGCGCGGCGAAAATTTGATATTATTTCAAACAATGAACGGCGCGAAAAAGAAACTGCTGATCGTGGATGACGACAAGACCGTCCACTCCATCCTCAAGCTGATCTTCGAGCGGGCCGGCTACCAGGTGTTCGCCGCGCTGGACGCCATGCAGGGGATGATGATGGCCAAGCAGATAAAGCCTGACCTGATCGTCCTCGACATCATGATGCCGGCCGGCGGCGGGTTTGCCGTCTACGAGCGCCTCCAGATGATGTCGGGCTCCTTCCAGGTGCCCTTCCTGATCTACTCTTCCATGGACTACGCCGCTATCGCGGAAAAGATCACGGAAGGGCCTTCCGTGATCATACTCAGCAAAACCGCCAAAACCGAACAGATCCTGGAAGCCGCGGCGCGGCTAACCGCCGGCTGATCCCGGCACAGTTTTAACCCGCCGCTTTTAGCGGACAGCGCCGGCCCCTTAAATGGAAACAAGAACAAATATCTCCCGTCCCGGGCACGACGCCGCCGACGTCGTCGTGATCGGCGGCGGGCCCGCCGGGCTTATGGCGGCCGGCCGCGCCGCGGAACTGGGCGCGCGCGTCATTCTGCTTGAAAAGAACCAGCGCCTGGGCCTGAAGCTGCTGCTCACCGGCGGCGGCAGGTGCAACGTCACCAACAGCGCCGGCCTGAAGGGTTTTATCGCGGCTTTCGGCAGGAACGGGAAATTCCTGTACCGGGCGCTGACCGTGTTCTCCGCTGAAAACCTGACCGGCTTTTTAAAATCTTTCGGCGTGCCCACCCGCACGGACCCGGACGGCAAGATCTTCCCCGCCGACGACAAAGCGCAAAGCGTGCTGGACGCCCTGCATTGCTACCTGAGCCGCGGCAAGGCGGACACGGTGTTCGGCGCGCAGGCCGCCGCCCTGCTGCGGCGCGAAGGCGCGCAGCTCGAAGGCGTCAAACTCCTGGACGGGCGCGTGCTGCGCTCTAAAAAAATAATTATCGCCACGGGCGGCATGTCCTACCCGGGCACGGGGTCCACGGGCGACGGCTATGCCCTGGCGAAACAGTGCGGGCATAACGTCACCCCGCTGCGGCCCGGGCTTACCGCCCTGGAATCGGACGAACCGTTCATCAAGGACCTGCAGGGCCTTACGCTGCAGGATATTACGCTTACCATCCTGGTCAACGGCAGGAAAGCGACGGCGGAAAAAGGCGAACTGCTCTTCACGCATTTCGGGGTGTCCGGCCCGAAGCTGCTGGTCATGAGCGGCATAGCGGTGGACGCGCTCGCCGAGCCGGGCAACACGGTGGAACTTTCTTTAAACCTGAAGCCCGGGTTGACGGCCGACGGCCTGACCGCGGCCGTACAGGACTATTTCGCGGCCAACGGCGCCAAGATGTTCGCCAGTTACGTCAAAGCGGCGCTGCCGGGCTCGCTCGCCGCCGTATTCGAGCGCCGCAGCGGCATAGACCGCGCCAGGCAGTGCGCTTCCATCAACGCGGCCGAACGCAAAACTATAGCGCGGCTGCTGTCCGATTTCAGGATACATCTGACCAGGCCGCGCCCCCTCAAGGAAGCCACGGTCACGCGCGGCGGCGTGGACCTGGCGCAGGTGAACCCGCAGACACTGGAGTCGCGTATCGTGCCCGGGCTTTATTTTTGCGGAGAAGTGCTGGACCTGGACGGCATTACCGGCGGCTACAACCTGCAGGAAGCTTTTTCCACCGGCTACCTCGCCGGGCAATCGGCCGCCCAGGCCGAATAACTAAAAACAGCGAGAGCTCCGGGGGCGCCGGAGAGGCGCCCCGGGCGCAGTTCCGTTCGAAAGAAGGGAAGGGTTTTATTTTTTAGCGAAAGCGGCCTTCACGGCCTCCGCGAGGTCGCCCGGGCTGAAGGGCTTGGCGAAGTAAGAGATCACCTGGGGGAAGCGCTCGAACATGCATTTCGAGGCCTCGAGGGACGACATCACGATCAGCGGCAGGCCGCTGAATTCCGCGTCATCTGAAATTTTTGCCGCCAGTGAGTAGCCGTCTATGCCCGGCAGCATTACGTCCATCACCATCAGGTCGGGTTTGAAAGAGCGCAAGGTCTCCATAACCTCAAGGCCGCTGGAACAGACTTCCACCCGGTAGCCAAGCGCCTCAAAAACAAGCCTCAGCGCGGCCGGGATCTCCGGCTCGTCATCCACGATAAGTATTTTTTTCCCCATAGCCTGATTAAACACTAATCTCCAAAGCCGGTCAAGCCGCGACCGCGGCGGCAAACTTCGCTAGGCCGCTATTCTTTTGTCGATGACCTTGCGGATCTTGCCGGTGCGCTGGATGCGCTCTATGGAGTTGGGCTTCAGCACTTCGATAAGCGGCTTGTCCAGCCACTTCAGGCGCACGCTCTCGTGCAGGTCCTCGCAGTGCTTCTCTATCTCGCGCCACAGCAGGTCGCCCAGTTCCCCCGCCCGCGCCAGCGCCGCCGCGTCCTTGACCTCCACGCGGAGGGCCAGGGTATCTTTGTGCCCCTTCTTCCCTATGACCACCTGGAAATTAAAACTCAGGTCCGGCACGCGGCCCAGCGCGTTCTGGATGTCGTTCACGAACAAATGCGCCCCGCCCACGTGGATGCGGTCGTCGCAGCGGCCCAGGATCTCGAACAGCGGCTCCTTCCTGCCGCAGCCGCAGGGCTTGTCCAGCCAGCGCCCCAGGTCGCCCACCCGGTAGCGGATAATAGGCATGTGTTTCTTAGAAAGCCCGGTCACCACCAGCTCGCCGATCTCGCCCCGCTTCACGGGCGCCATGGTGTCCTGGTCCACGAACTCTATGAACTGGCTGTAAGCGAACAGGTGGTGCTGCCCTTTCACGCAGTGCCGGCACTGGAAGCCGACCACGCCGGCGTCCGAAGTGGCGTAGCCGCCGGAGCGCACGTCCACGCCGGGGAACACGGACTTGAAGAACTTCACCATCTCATCGCCGACGTACTCGCCGCCGTAGAAGATCTTTTTTATGTTCAGCCTGCAGGTCGCCTTGTGGTCCTTGACGTATTCCGCCAGCTTCACCAGGAAGGACGGCAGCCCTATCACCGCCGTGACCCGGAAGTCCTGCAGGTAGCCCGCTATGTTCTCCAGCGGCAGGTTGCTGCCTACCGGCACCGAAATGGCCTTGGTATAGGCGATGGCCTTCTCTACGGACAGCCAGCTGGACCAGAGGTTGCCGGCTATGAAGAGGTTGGCGATAGTGTCCGTTTCGTCGAGGCCGGCGGCTTCGTAAGTGAAGGCCAGCATCCGGCAGGTGTGGTCGTACTCGTGCTGATCGTAAAAAACGTATTTCGGCTGGCCCGTGGAACCGCCGCTGGCGAAATAGATGCCGCGCTGCACCTTGGAGGTCAGCAGGTCCGCGCTGTCGGGCGGGGTGTTCTCGAGCACGTGGTGCTTCTCCAGGAAAGGCACCTTGGCGAAATCTTCCAGGCTCGTTATCCGCGGCACGCCCTTGAAGTGCCGCCCGTAGAAGGGGCTGCGGGTCCGCGCGTGGTCGACCAGTTCGCTCAGGCGGTCCAGCTGGGAGGGCTTCTCCTCTATGGGCACCCAGTTCACCAGAGACATCATGGGGAAGATCCCGTCGTGAGGCGAGCCGTTGGCTTCCTCCAGCATTTTACCCAGCTTGACCACGCGGGCGATACCGGCGGGGGCCAGCGTCTCCAGCACTTTCTTGCGCTCTATGGAACCGCCCACGCCCACGGTCTGTATATAGCCGCGCAGCGGCATCAGGCGCTCGCGCACTTCTTCCAGGCTTTCCACCGTCTTCACGTAGAGAACCCGGTTCAGCGGGGATACGCGGTAAGCCGGGTCCTTCTCGTAGATCACGGTCCAGTCCGTTTTCGGGGCTGAACTCTCGTAAGAAGCCTTGCCCAGGGCGGAGTCTACCCGCGCCAGCTGGCGCGCCCTGTTTATCTCCACCTGCTCGTCCGGCGACAATTTCCCCGGGGGCAGCTCTTTGGCGAAATGCGCGAAATGTTTTTTGGACGCCTTGAGGAAACCGGCGGCCAGGGCCTTATGCTTTTTGGCCGGGGCTATAAAATAAAGAGTATGAAGGGAAGAACAGGCGGCCTGGTCCCACAGCGAGGCGTCGGTGGCCGCGCGCAGCGCCACGGCGTCCATGCCTTCGTTCTCTACGCAGCTTTCGAACACCACGCCCACGCTGGTCTTGGGGCCGAAGCCCTCCACGCGCACGTCTATCGGCGCTATCTTGCGGTAGCTCTGCACGGCCTCATAGCCGCCCCAGACGAAAACCGCGTTCACGTTCCTGAGCGCGGCCTCTTCCAGGCCCTGGCTGCCGCCCTTCCAGCTGACGATGGCGGCGGACTTGGCGAGTATGCCTTTTTCGTCGACTTCCTTCAGCGCGTCCATGAAAATATTTATAAAGTTGGAGCCGGAGGAGGACAGCTTCACGATATTCACGTTCTTGGTCAGGAAGCCTATCACCAGCGAATCCAGTATGCCCAGGAAAACGTTGCCGGCGCCCACGTGCAGCACCACGCCCTTGGGCAGCGCGCGCACCAGGCCTTCATAGCCGCGGCGCTCCACGGGAGCCTCCAGCGCGTAGGGCAGGAACAGCTCCATGGTCAGGCGCTTGTGCATGGCCTGCTTATTGAGCAGTTCGGGGATCACGTCCAGGCTTTTGTCTATTACCGGCGCGGAAAAGGTGATGTGCTCTTTAAGGTGGGCCAGCGCCGCCTTCCGGTACTTGCCGCCTTTCTCGAACATTTTTCCGGCCTTGGCCAGCGTTGCCGTTATGTATTCGCGCGAGGCGCCCCGCATAAGCTCCCGGGCGGCCTGCGCCTGCAGGCCGATCTCTTCCAGTTCGGCGGGGGTCCAGGCCGTTTTGTTCAGGGTTTTGCCGAATAAATAAGTGTTGGTGATTTTCATAGCATCGTTGCCGCGCTTATCGCGCAGCCTTTCAGTTTCGTCACGCCGGCGCGGCCCTTCAGCTCCAGCACGGGGCCCGGCAGGCCGCAGGAACAGCGGGGCCTGAGCAGGCCGAAATCGGAAGAGAGCACGGAAAGCGAGGGGTAGCTGGTCAGGTACGGGGTGAGGAACTGCAGCAGGCCTGTCTTATTGTACCCGAGGGGCTCGAGGGTGCCGGGGTGGCGCGCCAGCACGCGGCCGTAATTGGGCACGTGAAAATTGCCCAGCCGGCAGTCCACGTACGGCACGCCGTGCTCTACCATGCCGAACAGGTCCCGGACGTTCTCCGCCGGGACGCCCAGGTTATCGGCCAGGATCTTGCGGTAAATTTTCTTGTCCATGGCCTCGTCGGCCAGGGTCTTCCAGCCGCCGCCGGTGACCACGCTGGAGCCGGGATTGAGCCTGGGGTAGCGGCCGAAACGCTTCTTGAACTCCTCGGTAAGCTTCAGCGCGAAAGCGGGAAAGCCCACCAGCCGCACCAGGCCGCCCGCGGCCTCAAATTTCTTCATGGCGGAAACCGCGCCGTCTATGTCGAAATAAAAGTCGTTCTTGGCCTTGCTCCAGCGGAAGGTGTAAAAGATCTCCCCCTTCTTCGTAAAGCCGCTGAGCAGCTTGTCGGTCCAGGCCGTGCCGAGGTCCTTGGCCACTTCGGGATCGTAGGTAAAGCAGATATAATCGTGCGCGCGCCCGAGGTCCGTCAGCCCCAGGCCCTCGAACACCTGCCAGGCCATGCGCCTCACGCGCATCAGCGACCCGCGGTCCAGCTGCATGCGGCTGCGCTGCCCGGAGGTACCGCTGGATTTCAGTTCCAGGACTATTTTCGAATACGGCAAAGTGGTCAGGTCGCGCTCTTTCAGCGCGGCGACGAAAATGAAGGGTATTTTCTCGATATCCCGCTCGGTCTTCACGGAAGCGGGGTCGAACTTTTCGGCCTTATACAGCGCCTTCAGCACCGGGGCGCGTTTGCCCTGGAACTCCAGCGCCGCGCGCATGGCGGCGCAGAAAGCTTTGGAGGTTTCGGGCGAATAGTCGAAAGCCGGCGTCTCGAACAGGGCGTCGAGGGCGGCGCGGCTTTTAAGCGGCTTGTAAAAAGGCGGAAGGCGGTCTTCAACTGAAAGGTCTGCCATGGCTGCTTTACTCCTTGATACCGGCGCCGATGAGGATCATATGCTCCGGCCCCGCTTTACGCGGGCCGGGCCCCTATTTCGGTTCCGTTTTAAAAACCAGTTCGATATAATTTTCCCGCCAGAGCTTCAGGTATTCCCGCAGGAAATTCTTGTAGAGAGAGATAATCTTGACGTTGCGGAAGTCCAGGATGTCGAAGGTCCGGGAGAAGACTATGCAGTCGTAGCGCTTGCCGCCCATGCGCTTGGCGCACGGGAAATAGGCGCTGGGGATGAACCGGGCGTCCAGCGCGTCGCGCTGTATGGCCGGCGAATAGGCGTCGATTATAACCTCGACGTAAGCCATGTCCATCTGGCTGACCTTCTGGGCCAGGCTCTCCAGCACCACGGCGAAACTTTTTTCGGTGGTCATGCCTCCCACCACCACGCTGTACTTGTCCTTCTGGTTGATGGTCAGGTACACCTCCGTGCCCTGGTCCGGGGTGATCAGGATCAGGTTGGGCTCGTGGAAAGGCATGAAGATATGCGCGAAGAAACCGGAGCTCTTCGTCTTGCGCCAGCGGTTCTTCACGAATTCCGGGGCGGTGATCGCCTCGAAGTGGAGCAGCGGGATCTTCTGCTTGTGCTCGGTGTACTCGCCTTTAACGTCCTTCACCTGCGCCTTGTCGAAATTGATCTGCTTGCGCACGATGTCGAAGAACGGCACCACTTCCGGGATCAGGCGGGGGCGGGCCCGCCGGCGCTGCAGCGCGCCCTCGGTAAAATAGCCGGTCAGGCAGTGGGTCTCGTTGTCCTGCAGGCGGTTGGAGTTGGGAAAGATCCCGAGCTTGATGAAGCCGAGGCTCTCGGTGAGTTTCTGCGGGGCGTAATTGGCGGTGCGGGTGGTGGCGTAGACCAGGTCCACCAGGCCCTTGTTGTGCGTGATGTCGTCCAGGACCAGCTTCATCATGGTGTAGGCCAGGTTGAGCTTGCGGAACTCCTGGCTGACCACGGCGCCGAAGGCCTTGGAATTACGGTAGTGCAGGTCCAGCGCGTAGACCAGGCTGCCCACGACGCGGCCCTGGCACTCGGCTACCAGCCAGTAATACTCGTTATCCTCTATGGCGCGGCGCATCTTCTCTTTATCCGTCACTATCGGGATGGAGTAGCTGCCGCCGTACACCTCGGCGTAGAGCATCTGGATGCGGCGCATGTCCTGGACCTTGGCCAGGCGTATCACCACGTCGGATTTCCCCTCGCTCTTGATGATCAGTTCTATTTTTTTATGAGCCATATGTCGCCCGTAACCCCTTGAAGAACCCGGCCGTATAATATAATATAGTAAAAATAACGGGCTTTTCATATGAGCAAAGTCAGGGCCCGCGCTTGGAACCAATGAAAAAATACGAACTGCTTTTTACGCTCGCCGCGCTGGTTTCGCTCACCGGCTGCGCCTCCTTTAATTCCGGGGACATCAAGGTCGACCGCGAAACGGCCATGGCGATGCTTTCGGACCGGGCCGTAGTGCCGTTCTCCGACATCCAGGTTTCCTGGCAGGGCTTCCCCTACCGCGACCCCTCCGAATACATAGGCGAGGGGTCCGCCTCCAAGCCGAAGCCCGCGGCCAAACCGGTTCCGGCCGAGCCCGGCGAGACCGCGGAACTGGCGCGCGACGCGAAAGCTATCTTCAAAGAGGCCGGCCTTTACGACAGGGAAAAGGGCCGCGGCGCCCTGCGCCTGCAGCTGACTTCCTTCGGCAGGTGGACCTACGGGGACCTGTTCCGCTCCTTCCTGGTGGATACCGGCTTTATCTTCATAATCCCGTCCTCGCTGCGGGTCAATTACTTCCTCACGGCCGACTTCGCCACCGCTGCCGGGCCGGTGCGGGTAGAGACCGAGGGCAGGAACAAGACCACTTTTCACCTGCTGATGGCGCCTCTTTACCCCCTTTTCACGCCCGGCCGGCGCGAGAACGGGCTGCTCAAGCAGATGCTCTGGCGCTCGGCCACCGACGTTTACTCGCGGCTTAAGGCCTCCGGCGGCGCCCCCGCGGAACTGCCGGCCAAGCCGGCGCCCGTGGAAAAGACGCCCGTGCTTTCCGGGCCCCCGGTGCCGCCCGACAGGACCTGGCTGCCGGACCAGACGGAAACCGGCGAAAGCGCCGCCGACGCCGCCAAGATAGTGCCGCAGCCCCCCGACAAGACCTGGGTGGTCCCCGCCAAGCAGTCGGACGCCCCCGCGCCCGCGCAAATAAAGCCGGCCCCCGCGGACCGCGCCTGGGAGACCAAACCCGCGCCCGAAGAAACCCCGGACGATTGATCGGCCTCTCGAAAAAGAAAAAGCCCCGCGCTGGCGGGGCTTTTTTCTTGCCTGAGGCGGGAGCTTAGTTCCCGGCTTTTACGGCGTCCTTCTCTTCCGGTTTGCCGGCGGGCGCGGCCTCCGTTTTGGGCTCCTCCGCGGCGGGCTTCACGGCTTCACCGGGCTTCGTCTCTTCGGCGGGCAGGCGCTCCAGTGCCTCTTTGGCCTCCGGCAGGTAAACGCTCTCGGAATTGTCCTTGATGAACTTGCCGATGGCGGCCTTGCCTTCGCTCATCTTGCCGTCCATCACCAGCTGCAGCGCGTCGGTAAGCAGCTTGCGCTCGGCGTCCAGCTTCTTCCTGGCGGCGTCGGACACCCCGCCCTTCCAGTACAGCGCCCGGGCGTCGCCGCCCTGCTTGGCGCCGCGCACGGCGGCCACCGCTGAGACGCGGGTCTTGGATTCCAGTTTCTTTTCCACCTTGGCCCGCAGGCCCCTGAGCATGCTGGAATACCAGTCCTTCCAGTCGCCTTTGTCGGCGGCGTAGACGGAATTGACGGAGAACACCAGTGCCAGCGCTAAAAGTATCTTTTTCATCTTCTCCTCCCCTTACCCTCTATTTTAAAAGTTTGTCCCCGGTGCTTTTCAGGGCCGGGTCCATCTTGGCCGCGCGTTCGGCGAAAGTCCTGACGTCCTCTTTCTTGCCCAGCTTTTCCGAAGCGCGGGCCAGGTTCAGCCAGATCTCGGCGTCATAGGGGTCCGCCTTGGCGGCGTCGAAGTAGAACTTCTTCGCATCGTCGTACTTTTTCTCCTCGAAGGAAACGTTGCCGAGGTTGTTGAGGGCGGCGGAATTAAAAGGCTCCTTGGCCAGCACATCGTTGAAATACTTCACGGCCGCGGCGGCCTCCCCGCTCCTGGCGGTCAGCATGCCCAGGTTCAGGTTGGCGTCCACGTCGCCCGGGTTCTCCAGCAGGATCTTGCCGAAGTAGTCCTTGAAGTAATCGTAGCGGGCCTTCAGCAGGGCGGCGGCGGCTTCTTTTACCCGGGCGATGTACCTGGCTTTGTCCGGATAGGCTTCGGCTTCGGCTTCCGGCAGCGTCACCGGTTCGAACTCGGCCCAGGCGGCGCGCACGTCTATCACGCGCACCTCGTCCTTGGAGCGGCGGAACAGGTCCGCCTGGTGCTTGACGGCGTCATAGAAGTCCTTGCCCACCATGGTGGTCTCAAGGCCCACCCACCAGGTATTATTGTGCTTTATCAGGTATTCCTCGGGGATGCCCACTTCGCGGGCGTCAGAGGAGCCGGTGTCGAACATCATAGAGATGTGGGCCGGGTAGTCCAGCAGCGCCACGTGCACGCCGGAGGCTTCCAGGATGGAGGCGAAGAGGGCGGTCAGGTCGTCGCAGTCGCCGCTCTTCAGCTTGAGCGTGCTGCGCGGGAACTGCACGGTATCCAGCACCATTTCCTTGGAAGACTTCAGCACGGCGTAAGGGCTGACCGGGTCGGCCAGGTAGCCCAGGCCCTGCTCGCCCAGCGCTTCCCAGACCATCAGCGCTGTCAGCGCGTTCTCGTTGAGGAACGAGGTTTCGTCCTCGAACTTGTTCTTCTCGTTGAGGGCGTAGCGGCTGAAGCCGACCACCGGGGTGTCCTTGGTAGTGATGAAGTTAGCCAGGCGGGCCGGCTTGTCCCAGACGATGGCGTTCTTGGAAAGCACCTTGACCGGCTGGTTGAGCGTAAAGGTCTTTTCCGCCCCGTCCTGGTAGTAGGTAAGCGTCAGCTGGCACTGTATGGGCGTGTCCTCGGTGATATTGAGGACGCGGTTATTGAGCGTGGCGGACAGGTCCACCTCCGTCTTCGACTTCGCCTTCACTTCTTTCACGATGGTATCGCTGGGGAAATCCATGAAATCCCTGAAGTTGAAGGACAGTTTCACGTTGGTGAAGTCGCTGTCGGTATTGTTCACCACGGCTATGCGCCCCACCGGGTTCTTCTGATAATACTTGTAGTTGGCGGAGAAGATGTAATTGAGCTCTACCGGCAGGATCTCCATGGGGGCCACGTTGCGGGTCTCGGCCTGGACGGCGGCCGCTTCGGCCGTGACCTCGGGGCCTTTGAAATATACCGCGGCCGGGGCGGAGATGCCGCCCTGCGCCCCGGTAACGGACAGCCCGGCCACATAATAGTAATAGGTGGCGTCGGAGGCGAGCGCGGCGTCCTCGAAAGCTTTTGCCTTGGCCGAGCCGGCTTCCTTAAACTCGCCTTCCGTCCCGCGGCGGCGATAGACCCTGGAACCGTTGGTCCAGGCGTTGGCCTTGGCCTTCCAGGCCAGTTTCACGCTTTTCTCGCCGGCTTCCGCGGTCAGGTCGAAAGGCTCCTCGGGCAGGTAGCTGATGTCGAAAGACAGGATGCGGGCGTTCTCCATATCCGAGATGTAGATCTTGTCGTTGCGGAAGGCCATGTACTGCGGCGCCCACAGTTCGCGCTCGCCGCGGCCCTTGGCGAAAAAGCTGGCCGTGAACTTGCCGGCTTCGTCGAAGATCTTCACGTTGAAAGTGGCGCGGTCCAGGATGTAAAAAAAGCCTTTGCCGTCGTAGGTCAGCGAAGCCGGGTCCTGCAGGCTGCCGGAGTCGTCCCAGATGCGCAGGAACTTGCCCATCGCGTCCAGCACTACGACCTTTTTCAGCGCGGCGTCCAGCACGTAGACGTTCTTGTTCTCGTCGCAGCGCACCGCCACCGGGTTGGAAAGGATCAAATTGCCCACTTCGGGCCCGACCGCGAACAGAAAGATGCCGTCCGGGCTGAAAGCCTTTACTTTCCTGTTCCTGGTATCGGCCACGTAAATATTACCCTTGGCGTTGACGGCCACGGAAGCGGGCCCTTTGAACTGGCCGTCCCCGGAGCCGCTTTCGCCGAACATGTTGGAGAATGTGCCGTCGGGGTTGAAGATCTGCACCCTGTCGTTGCCGGTGTCGGCTACGTAGATCATGCCCTTGGGGTCGATGAAAATACCGCGCGGCGAGCGCACCTGCCCCTGCAGTTTGCCCTCGCGCACCAGGGTTTTCTTGGTGCCTTCGGCCAGCAGCACTATTTCTTTGGCCTCCGGCATATAAGCCACTACTTTATTGTCGGGGGTGACGGCGAATACGTCGGCCTTGAAGGCGTACCTGTCGGCGGGCCCTTTCACCATAAAGCGGTCCAGCAGCGGCGCCAGCGGCAGTTCCGGGCCGGTCTCGGCGCTTTCCAGGTTTATCGCCACCACTTTCTTATTCTCGTCGTCGCACAGGTAGAGGCTCCCGGCCTCGTCTATCGCTATGTCGCGCAGGCCCCTGAACTCCAGCTTGCCCTTGCCCTTGGTGCCGAATGTTCCGATGGTCTCGCCGGCGTCGGAAAATTCCCTGACCTTGCCCTCTTTATAGTTTATCAGGTACAGCTGGCCGCGTTTGTCCGCCACGGCGCCGTTGTTGGCCACCGGGTACTCCCTGACCAGGCGGCCGGCCCGGTCGTATTTCTGCAGCAGCGCCTTGTCGGGGTCGGAAACGAAGATCTCCCCGGCGCGGTTCAGGGAGAGCTTGGCCGGGTTGAGCTTGGTGACGCCGTCGGTCTTGGCCGTGGGAAAGCCGTAGAGGTAAATGCCGTCGGAGTTAAAAACGTCCACGCGGGCGTTGCCGGTGTTGGAGACGTAAAGCCTGTTGTCCGGGCCGTAGGCGATGCCCCTGGGGGAATCGAGCTGGCCGGGGGCCGAGCCGTCGCCGGAGAAAGCCCAGAGGAGTTTGCCTTCCGGGTCGAACACGGCCACGCGGGAATTGCCCGTATCCGCCACGTAGACCCTGCCGGCGCCGAAAGTGACCGCTTCCGGGCCCTTCAGACCGCCCTCTATCTTCTTGATCTGCTTGCCCGCGGCGTCGAAGACGAACACGGCGTTGGCTTTGGAGTCGGCCACGAAGACCTTGCCCCCGGCCACAGCCACCGCCGCCGGCTTCATAAAGCCGGCGCTCAGCAGCTGGATCTTGAAATCTATCTTCTCATAGGCGGCCGCGGCGGACGCCAGCAGACAGATTGCGGCTAAAAAAATGGAAATGCGCTTCATGAGACTTCCTCCCCAGTATTTAAAGGCTCTAAATGGCTCCGGTTATTCTATTAAATTTTAGCATAGCCGCAGCGGCGGCGGATTATTATTTTTTCTAATACCCCGCTTTATGCAAATTGCCCTTGCTATGTTCGCCGCTTATTATTTACGATACATTTTATTCGCTTTTATAATTCAGGGAGTTTTATAATGGACATTACTTTCGTAAAACGCTTAATAACCACCTCCATAGGGAGAAAAGCCGTCATGGCGGTCTCCGGCCTGCTGCTGGGCGGTTTCATGCTGGTGCACCTGGCCGAGAACCTGCTGCTGTTCAAGGGCGAAGCCTCCTACAACGCCTGGGTGGACCTGCTGCTCTCCAACCCCGTGACGCCGCTCCTTGAAGTCGGGCTGCTGGGTGTCTTTATCGCGCATATCATAACCGGCGCGTGGGTGCGCCTGGAGGACTTTCTGAACGCGCCGCGCGGCTACGAGGCCCGCAAGTGGCAGGGCGGCCGCACCATAGGCTCGGCCACCATGCTGTACACCGCGGCCGGCATCCTGGCCTACCTGGCCTATCACCTGCTCACCTTCCGCTTCGTGGACCATTCCATGGGCTTCTACCAGATGGTCACCTCGGCCTTCCGCAGCCCGGTCTTCGTGACCATCTACATCGCCGGCTCGCTGGCCCTGGCCCTGCACCTGAGCCACGGCATGCAGAGCGCCTTCCAGACGCTGGGCGTGAACCACCCTAAATATACGCCGCTCATCAAGGCCGGCGGTCTGCTCGTGGCCGTCACCATGACGGGGTTCGCGCTGATCTCCCTGTACTACCTCGCCGGCATAGACCTGAAGGCGGCCGAGGCGGGCTACCAGGTAGTCGTCATACAGTAAATTCAACGGCTGATTTCCGGAGGAAACATGAAACTAGACGCGCAGATCCCCGCGGGCCCGATAGAAAAGAAATGGGACGCCCATAAATTCAACCTCAAGCTGGTAAACCCCAACAACCGCCGCAAGTTCGACGTGCTGGTGGTGGGCTCCGGTCTGGCCGGCGCCTCGGCCGCCGCCTCGCTGGGCGAGCTCGGCTATAACGTAAAGGTCTTCACGCTGCACGACTCCCCCCGCCGCGCCCATTCCATAGCGGCCCAGGGCGGCATCAACGCCGCCAAGAACTATCCCAACGACGGGGACTCTGTCTGGCGCCTCTTCCACGACACGGTGAAGGGCGGCGATTACCGCGCCCGCGAAGCCAACGTCTACCGCCTGGCCCAGCTCTCCAACCAGATCATAGACCACTGCGCGGCCATCGGCGTGCCTTTCGCGCGCGAGTACGGCGGCCTGCTCTCCAACCGCTCCTTCGGCGGGGCGCAGCTGTCCCGCACTTTCTACGCCAGGGGCCAGACCGGCCAGCAGCTGCTGCTGGGCGCGTACTCGGCCATGATGCGCCAGGTGGCGGCCGGCACCGTTACCGTCTTCCCGCGCCGCGAGATGGTCGACCTGGTGATAAAGAACGGCCGCGCCCGCGGCATAACCACCCGCAACCTGGTGACCGGCGACCTCGAGGCCCATTCCGGGCACGCGGTGCTGCTGTGCACCGGCGGCTACGCCAACGTCTTCTACCTCTCGACCAACGCCGCCAGCTGCAACGTGTCGGCCGCCTGGACCGCCTACAAGAAGGGCGCGGGTTTCGCCAACCCCTGCTTCACGCAGATCCACCCCACCTGCATCCCGCGCTCCGGAGAGCACCAGAGCAAGCTGACGCTGATGAGCGAGAGCCTGCGCAACGACGCCAGGGTCTGGGTGCCCAAGACCAGGGCGGACAAGCGCACCCCGCACCAGATCCCCGAGGAAGAACGCGATTATTTCCTGGAGCGCCGCTATCCCGCCTTCGGCAACCTGGTGCCGCGCGACATAGCTTCGCGCGCCGCCAAGACCGTGGTGGACGCGGGCTTCGGCGTAGGCCCCACGGGCCAGTCCGTCTACCTGGATTTCAGGGACGCCATAAAACGCAAGGGCGAGGCCAAGATCAAGGACGAGTACGGCAACCTGTTCGACATGTACTACCAGATCACCGACGAGAACGGCTACAAGACCCCGATGCGCATCTACCCGGCCCCGCATTACACGATGGGCGGGCTCTGGGTGGACTATAACCTGATGACCACCATTCCAGGCCTGTTCGCGCTGGGCGAGGCCAACTTCTCGGACCACGGCGCCAACCGCCTGGGCGCCTCGGCGCTGATGCAGGGACTGGCCGACGGGTTCTTCATCGCGCCGTCCACCGTGGGCGGCTACCTGGCCGCCAACAAGTTCGAGGCCGCCTCCGCGCTGGACCCCGAGTTCTCGGAGTCGGCCAAGCAGGTGCAGGCCAAGATCAACCGCCTGATCTCGATAAAAGGGGATAAAACCCCCTCCGAGCTGCACCGGCAGCTGGGCAACGTGATGTGGAACGACGCAGGCATGGGCCGCACCGAGGCCTCCCTTAAGAAAGCCCTGAAGAAGATCCCCGAGATCCGCGAGGAATTCTGGAAGAACGTGACCATCGCGGGCGCCGACAAGGACTTCAACCAGACGCTGGAGAAGGCCATGAAAGTGGCCGATTTCCTGGAGTTCGCGGAGCTCTTCGTGCGGGACGCCCTGGAGCGGAAGGAATCCTGCGGCGGGCACTTCCGCGAGGAGTCCTGCACCGCGGAGGGCGAGGCCAGGCGCGACGACGCCAATTTCTCCCACGCCGCGGTCTGGGGCTACCAGGGCGAAGGCAAGGAAGCCGTCCTGAACAAGGAACCTCTCGAGTTCGAGAACATCAAGATGGCCGAAAGGAGCTATAAATAACATGAACAGCTCAAAGCATTTCTCCGTTATCGTGCGCGTGTGGCGCCAGGCCGGGCCGGTCGAGCCGGGCAAGATGGTTTCCTACAAGGTCGCGAACGTTTCCCCCGACATGTCTTTCCTGGAGATGCTGGACATTCTCAACGACAGTCTGCTGAAGAAGAACGAGGCCCCTGTCGCGTTCGAAAGCGACTGCCGCGAGGGCATTTGCGGCACCTGCGGCCTGGTGGTCAACGGCGACGTGCACGGGCCGGACGAGCACTCCACCGTGTGCCAGCTGCACATGAGGCGCTTCAGGGACGGCGACGTGATAACGGTGGAGCCGTGGCGCGTAAAAGCTTTCCCGGTGCTGAAAGACCTGGTGGTGGACCGCTCGGCGCTGGACCGCATGATGGCGGCCGGCGGCTTTATTTCCGTGAATACGGGGGCGGCCCCGGAAGCTAACTCCATCCCGGTGGAAAAGGACAAGGCGGAGGAAGCTATGGACGCGGCGGCCTGCATCGGCTGCGGGGCCTGCGTGGCCTCCTGTCCTAACGGCGCGGCGATGCTTTTTACGGGCGCCAAGATCTCGCAGCTGGCCCTGCTGCCGCAGGGGGGCCCGGAGCGGGCGGCCAGGGCGCTTAGCATGGTGGCGGCCATGGACAAGGAAGGGTTCGGCAACTGCACCAACGAGTACGAGTGCGAAGCCGTCTGCCCGAAGCAGGTCAAGGTGGCCAACATCGCCCGCATGAACCGCGAGTTCCTGCTGGCCAACCTGTTCTCTAAGCGTTAAGGGGTACGCCACAGGGGGCGGAACGCAAAACGCGTTCGGCCACACCGTGGCCTCACTCGGTATTCGCCTGCCGGGCTTATGCAACCGGCAGGCTCAACGACGGTTTTGCTAACCCGCCCCCTGCGTCGTACCCGCCCACGCCGTCTTAAGGGGTGACGTCGGGGGGAGGTTGTAAAAACCCTGCCGGAGCCCGACGCTTGCGTAAGCGCGGAGGGCGAGGCGGGGAGGCGCGAGCACGGTGTGCGAGACGCTGTTTTTTACAACCTCCCCCCGATGGCACCCCGCCCCATGATCAAGGACTATATGGCTGAATTCAAATATAACGAATTATTCCAGTTGTCTAAATCGACAGCGAAGTTTCGGCTGCTCTCGAAAGAGGGCGTGAAGGTTGTGAAGGCGGGAGACAGGGAGATACTGGAGGTGGCGCCGGAGGCGCTGGCCAGGCTGGCGCGCGAAGCGGTGAAGGACGTTTCTTTCCTGCTGCGCGCGGCGCACAACGAGCAGGTAAGCGCGATCTTCGCGGACCCGGAGGCTTCGGAGAACGACAAGTTCGTGGCTTTCTGCCTGCTCGACAATGCCGCCATCTCCGCTAATTTCGAACTGCCTTTCTGCCAGGACACGGGCACGGCCACCGTGGTGGCGAAAAAAGGCGAGCAGGTGTGGACGCGCTGCAACGACGAAGAATTTCTTTCGAAAGGGATCTGGGAGACCTACACGGGCGAGAACCTGCGCTATTCGCAGACGCTGGCCGTGGACATGTACCGGGAAAAGAATTCCGGCGACAATCTGCCGGCGCAGATAGACATTTACGCCAAGCCAGGCAGCACCTACGATTTCCTGTTCGTCACCAAGGGCGGCGGCTCGGCCAACAAGACCATGCTCTACCAGGAGACCAAGGCCACCCTCACGCCGGAAAAGCTCAAGCCGTTCCTGGTGGAGAAAATGCGGTCGCTGGGCACGGCGGCCTGCCCGCCTTACCATATAGCTTTCGTGATAGGCGGGACTTCGGCGGAGATGTGCCTGAAGACGGTAAAGCTGGCCTCCGCGGGCTATCTAGACGGCCTGCCGGGCGACGCCGGCGGCAGCGGCCGGGCTTTCAGGGACAGGGGGCTGGAAGCGGAACTGCTGGACGCCGCCCGCAAGCTGGGCTACGGCGCGCAGTTCGGCGGCAAGTATTTCGCCCACGACGTGCGCGTGGTGCGCCTCCCCCGCCACGGGGCCTCCGCCCCGATAGGGATGGGCGTCTCCTGCTCGGCGGACCGCAATATCCTCGCCCGCATCGACAAGGACGGCCTCTGGCTGGAAGACCTGGACCGCGATCCGGGCCGCCTGGTGCCCAAAGAGGTCCGCGCTAAGTTTTCCTCGTGCTCAAGCTGCGTCGCGGTGGACCTGAACAAACCCATGCCGGAAATACTGGCGCAGCTCTCCCGGCACCCGATAGGCACGCGCCTTTCCCTGAGCGGCCGCATAGTGGTGGCGCGCGACCTGGCCCACGCTAAATTCAAGGAGCTCCTGGACTCGGGCGCAGAACTCCCGGCCTATCTCAAAAAACACCCGGTCTATTACGCGGGGCCCGCCAAGCAGCCGAAGGGAAAACCCTCGGGCTCGTTCGGGCCCACCACCGCGGGCCGCATGGATTCCTACGTGGACCTGCTGCAGGCGCAGGGCGCCTCCCTGGTGATGATAGCCAAAGGCAACCGGTCGCAGGCTGTAACCGACGCCTGCAAGAAATACGGCGGCTTCTACCTCGGTTCCCCCGGGGGCCCGGCCGCCCTGCTGGCGGAGCGGAATATAAAAAAAGTTGAGACGCTGGATTATCCGGAGCTGGGCATGGAGGCCGTATGGGCCATAGACGTGCAGGATTTTCCGGCCTTTATCCTGGTGGACGACAAGGGCGGAGACTTTTTCAAGAACCTCAAGTAGGGGCGGGCGGGGGCCGGCCTATTGTTTGAACGGCTCAATCTTTATATAGTGAAAACGATGTTAAGAGGAAAATATCTATTCCTGGCAGCGCTTTTCGCCGCCTCGTTCCTGACGGCCGGCTGTGAGATCCCCTTAGGTACGCCGCAGGAGCGCATCTTCAAATCGGCCAAGAACGGCTACGTGAAGACCATGCGCAAGCTGCTGGATTCCGGCATAAATCCCAATATAACCGACTCCGCCGGCTGGACCCCCCTGATGTGGGCCGCGGCCAAAGACAACGTCGAGATCATACGCCTGCTGGTTTCCCGCGGCGGCGATACCGGCGTGCGCAACAAGAAAGGGGAAACCGCTTTGCACATAGCCTCCCGCTGGAGCCGCCTGGAAACCGTGCGCTTCCTCATCAACTCCGGGGCCAGTACGGAAGCGCTGGACCGCCTCGGCTGGCCCCCGCTGATGTGGGCTTCCATGCAGGGCAGGACCGAAGTAGTGCGGGAGCTCGTAGCGGGCGGCGCCAACATAGAATTCCGGGACAGCAACAGGAACACGGCGCTGATGATGGCGGCCAACCGCGGCCGCGAGGAAACCGTGAAAGCCCTGCTGGAGCTGGGCGCGAACCCTTTCAAAATAAACGCCGACAGCCAAACGGCCGCGGAGATAGCCGGCTTCAGCGGCTACACCGACCTGGCGGCCCTGATACGCGGCGAGCAGCCCGTGAAGCCGGCCGCCCGCAAAACCAGGCGCTAGAGCGGCGCCGCGATAGCCGGCACACTCTCTTCTTTTCCTGCAGCGCAGCGGCGCAGACCGCATCGCGGCCCTGTACGCGCGAGGCTGAACGCATGACAAACCCCGATATCCTGCGCCTGGACCTTAACCGGCTCGAGATCCTCCCCTCCTACAAGCAGGGGATGAACGCCTCCGCCATAATTTATGCCGACGCCGTCCTGGAACAGTTCCTGGAAGCGGCCGCGGTCGACCAGGCCGCCAACGCCGCCACCCTGCCGGGCCTGGCCGGCAGCGTCCTGGCCATGCCGGACATCCACACAGGCTACGGCTTCCCCATCGGCGGCGTGGCGGCCTTCGATGCCGAACGGGGCGTGATCTCCCCCGGCGGCGTGGGCTACGATATCAACTGCGGCGTGCGCCTGCTGGCCACGGGGCTTGAGCTCTCGGGCCTGGCGGGGAAACTGGAGCAGCTGGCCGCCGCGCTGCACGCCGATATCCCGGCGGGCGTGGGCGCCGGCGGCGGGATAAGGCTGGACAAGCGGGCGCAGGAATCGCCCCTGGTAAAGGGCGCGGCCTGGGCCGTGGAGAACGGCCTGGGGCGGCCCGAGGATCTCGAGCACGCCGAATCCAGCGGCGCCATGAGCGGCGCCAACCCCCACGCGGTAAGTGCCCGGGCGCTGGAGCGCGGGCGCGGCCAGCTGGGCACGCTGGGCAGCGGCAACCATTTTCTGGAAGTGCAGGAAGTGACCGACATTTACGACGAGGCGGCCGCGCGGGCTTTCGGGCTGTTCAAAGGCCAGGTGGCCGTCATGCTGCATACGGGCTCGCGCGGGTTCGGCCACCAGGTCTGCACTGATTTCATAGAAGTCATGCGGAGCGCGGCCCGCCGCTACAATATCCCGCTCGCCGATCCGCAGCTGGCCGCGGCGCCGTTCCGCAGCACGGAGGGGCAGGACTATTTCGGCGCCATGCAGGCGGCCGCCAACTACGCCTGGGCCAACCGGCAGGCGCTTACCGGGCTGGTTAGAAATACCTTCGAAAAAGTGCTGGGGATGGGCGAGCGGGCCCTGGCCATGGACCTGGTTTACGACGTGGCGCATAATATCGCCAAGCTGGAAGAGCACGAGATAGGCGGCAGGAAAATGACGGTGGTGGTGCACCGCAAGGGAGCCACGCGCGCTTTCGGCCCGGGCCACCCCGAATTGCCGCGCGCCTACGCCGCCACCGGCCAGCCCGTCATCATCCCGGGCGACATGGGCCGGTGTTCCTACCTGCTGGCGGGAACAGCCAGGGCCATGCGGGAAACTTTCGGCTCGGCCTGCCACGGCGCCGGGCGCCTGATGTCCCGCCACGAGGCCGTCAGGCGCGCCCGCGGCCGCAACATAGCGGACGAACTGCGCGCGGCCGGCGTGTGGGTGGCGTCATCGGGCCGGGAAACTTTAGCGGAAGAAATGCCCGAAGCGTACAAGGACGTGAACGCCGTGGTGCGGGTGATAGCGGAGGCCGGCATAGCCCGCCGCGTGGCCAGGTTCAGGCCGCTGATAGTGATAAAAGGCTAGCGCTCAGGCGCGGGCTTCTTTCCCCTGTTTTTTTACCAGCAGCGTTACCCAGTAGGCGCCGGCCAGCGCCAGCCCCAGGCCTGTCATCTGATAGGCCTGTATTTTTTCTATACCGAAGGCGTGCGAAAAAATAGCCGTCAGCACGGGGTAACAAAGCACGATGGCGGTCGCCTTGGAAAGGTCCATATTCAGGATGGCCTTATACCAGAGGATGTTGTTGAGCGCCGTCAGCACCACGCCCCAGGCCAGCACTATCCCCAGCAGTTTAAGGCTGGGCTCGAAAGCGGCCACCGGCATGACGAAGCCCAGCAGGAAAACCGGCAGTATGCCCAGCGTGGCGAACAGGGTGCGCGCCGAAGCCACAAAAACGTGCGACAGGTCTTTAGGCAGTTTTTTGCTGAACATGTGCGAGATCTGGTACATCAGCGGCACGGCCAGCACTATCAGGTCCCCGGTCCAGCGCATGGTGAACCGCTCTTTAAAAGCGATCAGCATGGTGCCGGCCAGCACCAGCGCCGTGCCGAAAAGCTGGCTGGCCGAGATCTTTTCTTTCAGGAAAAGCCGCGAAAGTATTATGGTGTAGACCGCCTCCACCTGGCCCAGGATGGCGGCGTTGGCCGGCGTGGTATATTGCAGCGCCAGCACCAGCGCCGCGATGGGCAGCGCGCTGCCGAACAGGCCTATCGCGAAAAGCCGCGGCCACAGGTCCCGCCGGAAATAAACGGGAAAAATATCGTTCTTAACGGCCCACGGCAGGAAACAGGCGAAGCCCACCGCCGACCCGGCCAGCGCGAAAAGCGGCGGGGAGATCCTGCCGGCGGCGAAAAAACCGAGTATGGGAATGAAAGAATTTATGCAGACGGTCAGCCAGATGGCGCGCAAAGGAGTAATGGTCATCCGCTAAATTATATAATTAAGCACCGACCATCATGAAACAACACCATTTTTTACCGGTTTTCCTGGCCCTGATAGCCTTTTACATCGGCCTGCACTTCTACGCCGCCCGCTGGCTTTCAAGAAGCTTCGGCTTCGGCCCGCAGGCCGCCTCCTGGCTGCGCGTGGCGCTGCTGGCCGCCGCTTTCCTCTCCCCCTTTACCATGTTCCTCAAGCGGCAGTACCATACCCCGCTGCTGGAAGCCTTCTATGCCGCCGGCTACGCCTGGATGGGCGTCATACTTATAGCCGCCTTCGTCTTCCTGGTCTCCGACCTGGCGGCCTTCGTCCTGCGCCGCCTTGAGCTGCCCGCGGCCGCCCCGCATCTGCCGCGGCTCACGCTGGCCGCGCTGGCGGCCATACTGGCCTGGGCGCTTTACGGCGGCCTCAGGACCCCGGACTTAAAAGAAATCGCCGTCCCGCTCAAGAACCTGCCGGCCGCCCTGGACGGCTTCAGGATCGCCCAGATCTCCGACATGCACGTGGACTCCGGCTGGAAGCTGCGCCAGTTCAACGGCATAGTGGCGCGCATCAACGCCGCCAAGCCGGACCTGGTGCTGATAACCGGGGACCTGATAGACCCGGGCCTTACCTGCCGGGAAGGGCTAGGCGAAGCCGCGCACAGATTGAAAAGCCGCCTGGGGACCTACGGGTCGCTGGGCAACCATGAATATTATTACGGCCTGGATAAAGCCATGGGCTGCTACCAGGGTTTCGGCATAAAACTGCTGAAGAACGAGGCCCTGGACCTGGAAGGGCTGAAGCTTATCGGCCTGGGCGACATCCATACGGAAAACCTGCAGCCGCAAGACGTCACGGCCCTGCTGGAGAAGCACCGGGACGGAAAATTCACCGTGCTCATGAACCACCAGCCGGTTTATTACAAAGAGATAGCCGAAACCGGCGATTACCTGGTGCTCTCCGGGCACACCCACCGGGGGCAGCTCTTCCCTTTCCATCTCTTCACGAGGCTCGCTTATAAATATTTTTACGGTTTATACCGTATAAAAGACAGCGCGTTTTATGTAACCTCGGGCGCGGGCACCTGGGGCCCGCCGCTGCGCTGGTTGTCTTCCTCGGAGATCCCCGTGCTCACCTTAAGGGCCGCCAAGTAAGCGGCGGCCCGGACCAAAGGGCCTACGCGGGCCTGGTCTATTTAACGACCCGGGCCTAGTCCCTTGGAACCTTGCCGTTTTCCCCCCCTGTGATAAACTATTGATGTAGCGCAGACCAAGGAGGGAGTTAATGAACGGCACTTTCAAGAACCTTACTCTTACGGCGGTCCTCTTGTCCTTTTCAGTTTCAGCTTACGCCACGGGGAGCCTCCCCGCGGATGCTTCGCGCCATAGGTCCGAAACCACCGTTATCCTGCAGCGGGCCCTGGACCAGGCCAATAACGCCGCGACCCGCGAGGCCGCGGTAGACGAACTCCTCTCCAATATCGAGGCCTACCAGACCGCCGGCAGGACCGCCAACAAAGGCCCGTATGAAAACAACCTGAAGGCCAGGCTTAAAGCCATAGACTCCATCTGGTCCCTGGGCGAAATAGGCGACCCCAGGCTGATGTCCAAGCTTTCCAAGTTCTATACCGAAGCCGACGACGTCATAAAGATGAACCTGATGATCAGCATGGGCAAGCTGAAGAAGAACTCCAAGGCGGGCCCCTATCTCTTCACCGTAGCCTCCGACCCGAACGAAACCGAAGTGGTGCGTTCGGTGGCGTTCGAGATGCTGGAGCATATCGGCTATGCCGCCACGGTAGTCAACGTGCTCCCCTCCAAACACGCCGGCATAGAGAAAGGCGACCTGATCTTCACCGGCGGCGTAACCGGCACCATCAGCGGCTGGGTGAGCCCCGACCTGCCCATCGGCCACGCGGGCCTGTTCGCCGGCACCGAGATAAAGAACGGCAAGATCTCCGTGGTGATAGCCGACTGCGTGCCCGATAATTTCAAGCCGGGCGGCGTGCGCAATATAGATTCCTGGAATAACTTCACCCATCACTTCATGTACCCCTACTACGGCAACCGCACCACCCCGGTGAAGCCCACCGCGGCCCAGCGCGAGCGCGTGGTAAAACTGGCCCTGGAAATGGGCAGGAAAGGCCTCACTTACAGCGACACGCACGGGTCGCAGAAAGGCCCCGTAAAATTCGACTGCGTAGGCTATACCGAATATCTCTACGAGGCTATCGGCCTTAACCCCACGGAAAATAGCTATGAGACCGGCTGGGGCTGGCCGCTTACCCCCTGGGAACAGTTCATCGCCACCAAGCCCAATGTCCCGGCCCAGAGCGCGATCATACTGCCCAACAACGGCAATATCATAGTGCCCAGCCAGGCCATAATAACCGGCGGCTTCGGCTCCCTCACCAGCGTTTTCGGGATGAAAGGGGTGCAGCTCCCCGAAGTCTCCGCCGACATACAGCCCGAAGCCGCGAATTAAGATCAGCTTGCGTTAAAAAGAAGCGCCCCGCTCGAAGCGGGGCGTTTTCTTTTGTCCGGCCGGACAGCGCCGCGGGGCGGAAGCCCCGGCGTCAGCGGTATTTAACCTTGTAAACGTCGAAGGTAACGCCGCCGATAGTGACGTGTCTGGAATAGTCGGTGCGGAATTTTTTCTTTATTATTTCGTTCACCTGCCCGGTGATCATCAGGTCGTCCTTGCCCGCCACGTCCTCGCCCAGTTTGAACGCCACGTTGACCGCGGGGCCGTAGGCGTCGTCCGCGAAGCGCAGCAGGGGCCCGTGGTGGATGCCCACGCATATATTGTATTTCTTGCGCTCGGGCACGCTCCTGTTGCGCCGCTTCAGCCAGCGGTGCATCTCTATGCAGCAGGCCGCGGCCTTAAGCGGTTCGGCGAAGGTCAGCATCAGGTTGTCGGCCTTGTCCGAAAGGGTGATCCCGTCGTGCCGGGCCACTATTTTTTCAAGGGCGTCATGGCATTTCACCATGTTGTCCATGAACTCTATAATGCCGTGCTCGTGGGTCTTTCTAGAGAAGCCGGAGGAGTCGCAGGACACCACGGTCAGCTCGGCGCCGCAGGCCTTGTTGATCCTGGCGTCCACCGCCGCCGCGTTGCGCGCGTTCCTGCCGCGTACCAGCCCGAAGAATTGTTTAGTGGTCATCCCGCCCGTTTTTTTCCTCATTCCTGAAGTATAACAAATCAAAAAGGGCTCCAAAAAGGAGCCCTGCTTTTTGACCGGCGTTGCGGTCAATCGGCTAAATGAAGGATGTAGCGGTCTACGGGGCCCGCGGCCATGGCGCCCACCAGGGCTATAGCCCAGGGCTGGCCGGCCTTTAAGGCGGTGTATACTTTGGTCAGCGGGACAGGCAGCAGCACAAGGGCGAAAACAAGTGAATGGAAAGCCAGTTTGGCGGCGTCCGCGGTTATAACGCCGGCGCCTGAGCCGTTCTTAACGTCCCAGCGCAGCCTGGCGCCGGCTATCTCCACATTGGACAGATTGCTGATATAGAGCAGGCCGCCCAGTCCGGCCCCGGCCGTCAGCTTGCCTAAAAGCTTGGCTTTTTGGGCAGGGGTCAGATCGTCTTTTTTAAGGGCGTTCCAGCTTTCTTTACGCATGGCGTTCCAATAAACCAGGGCCTGGTTAACCCGGCCGTCTTTGCCTATCTCCGGGGGCCGCACGGCCTGCGCGGGTGCGGGGACGGCCGCGGAGCGCAGGGCGGGCACATTAGAAGAAAGGGGCTTGAGCGCGGCGGGCGCTGAAAGCGCCGGCACGGAAGTCCGCGCGCCTGAACCGGGGGCCCCCGGCGTTACGGCTGGCCGGCCCTGAGCGGCCGAACCGTCGAAGAACCTGGCCGAGCCGGCGGCGCTGGACAGGGCGCCGGAAGCCGAGAAACCTTCAAGAGCGTCAAGGGAGGCCGCCTGCGGCCCCGCGGCCAGGCCGGCCGCGGCTTCTTTGAAGTCCGCGCAGCCCTGCCCCGCGAAATAGCGCACTTCGGCGCGGAATTTCTTGTCTAAATATTTATCGGCCGTTTTGACGTCCTGCGCGTTCAGGGCGCAGGCGCTGAACCGCTTGAGCAGCCCGGAAACCTTTTCTTTCTTGACCTGGAGCCCGGCGGCGGCAGCCTGGCCGGCTTCCGCCTCAAAAGCTTTCAGGACCTCAGGCGTAAGCGCCGGCGCCAGCCTGACGGCCTGCGCGGCGGACCAAGGCGCCGCGGCCTCCTGATAAGCTACGGGACCCGCAAAAGAAACGGACGCCGCCGCCAGGGCGAACGCCGCGCTAAGGATAATGGGTTTGAGGTCTCGCATTTGTATATATAGTTTAATGCATTCCATGCCGCGCGGCAGGGGCCAAGTGCCCAAGGGGGACGGCAAAAAGGGCCTACGTCCGCGTAGGCCCTCTCTTTGCTTTATGCCGCCTGACTTTATAACTGGTTGAACATAAGGCCGCGTATCAGGCCCTTTATAGGCATTACCGGGATGCCCAGGTCCTTAACTTTATTGGCTTTTTTAGCCGCGGAGATATCATTTTTAAAGGCCGCGTCCAGGACGGATACGGCCTGCCTGTCGCTGAAATTCACGGTAATTTCCATGACGTAGCGGGTGGAGCGCGGCTGCAGGTTGAACGACCCTATAGTGCCGTAAGAGCCGTCCACGGTCATGAACTTGGAATGCAGGCGGTTGGGCAGCCCGCCCTCTTTCAGGTAAATATTGGCGCCGGCCTTGACCAGTTCCGGGAAGCTGCCCAGGATCATGCTGCCCATTATTTTGTCGCCTATGGTTTCAAGGGAATTGGAAAGAATATTGACCTCCACCCCGCGGGCCCTGGCGTCCAGCAGGGCCTGCTCCATGGAAGGCAGCATCACTATTATGGCGTTCTCTATATTAATGCGCGTGGTGGCGCCGTAAACGGCCTTCAGCATGGAGAGCAGGATATAGGGTTCCTGGCCGGGGTTGTTCCAGATTATCGAGGCCCTGGCGGGGCCGGCGGGCGTGCCGTCGAAGGCGGAAGCGGAAGCCCTGACGGCCAGGCCGTCCTCGGCGGCCTGGGCGTTCCACGCCGAGGCGAAGAACTTCATAGCGTCTTTCAGCACCGGCCCCTGCACGAAGACGTCCGTATCGCGCCATTTCTGGTCGCCGGCCAGGTGCGAGTACTCGTTGCCTATATTCATGCCGCCCAGCACCGCGTACTTCCCGTCCACTATAAGGATCTTGGAATGGAACTCGTAATAATTCTTGGCGCCGGGCTGGTAGCGCAGCACGGGGATGCCCGCCCGCTCCATCTTCGCCAGCACGCCCTTGTCGTAGAGGCCGGCGGTGTCCTTGTCTATCATCAGGCGCACGTCCAGGCCGGCCTTCTTCCTGCCTATCAGCAGGTCGGCGGTCTGGTGCCCGGTCTCGTCGTCATAAAAAGCCCAGGTGGTAAGGAAAACGCTTTTCTTCGCGCCGCTGATCAGCTCGGCGCGCTTGGCGAAAGAGGCGGGGCCGTTGATAAGCGGCTCCACGCGGTTGCCGTAAGAGAAGGGCGCCTGCTGCAGGCCGGCCAGCTCGGCCAGGAAGCCGGAGTCGTCTAAAAGGGAAGCCGCGCCGCGGGGCCGGGGCGCGTAAGCGCCGGCCTTGACCAGCGCCAGGTGCCGGGCGGTCATTTCGTCCCACTGCTCTACGGGCGCGACGCCCTCCACGTTGCCGCTGGATTCCAGTTCGGCGCCTACGTACATTGAAAATACCCGGGCAGCTTCTTCCGGTTTCATCTTGGCGCCGGCGGGGAAGAACCGCTCCAGGCGCGGATCGCTTAAGACCGCTATGATAGTGGGCTCCAGCACGCCCTGTTTGTAGGCCTGGCCCAATTCCTTAACTATGGCGTCGTCCACCCTGGAAGGATGGTTCCAGTTGCCTGTTATCTGGCGCACCAGCCTTTCTTTAAAATCGGTCACCATTTTGGCCTGCGCTTCTTTGGCGGCGGTATCCGCGGCGGGCCGGGCCGGCTCGGGGACGGCGGCGGCTTTAGCGGGAGCCAGGGAAGCGTCAAAAGCCCCGGAGTCCCGGAGCTGGTCTAAAAGCGAATCCTGGTTAAATCGCTGCCCGTAAGTCAGGTCGGTTATGCAGGCGAGGAAAAGGGCGAAACAGAAGAGGAAAACGGTCTTGAGGATCCTGAGTTCGTACGTGTAGGTTTTCTGTACCATGTTTTTTCCTTTTAGTCTGCGCTACTATAGTGTAGCCTCCAAAGGAAAAACTAATAAGGGCCGTTGGTACCCTTAAATTAGCTAAAAAGACCTAGACGGAAGGACAAAGGACCTACGCGCGGCGGCAGTTGCAGGCCGGCTGGGGAGACAAGGCGGGGCTATTGTTCGCCGCCCGACAGCAGGCGGCCGTAACCATAAAGCGTTTTGAACGAGGTCCACAGCGCCCCTCTGACGGGGTAATGCGGTTCCGCTTCCGAAATTTTCTCTATCACGCTGATGCCGCTGCCTATGCCTTCCAGCAGCACCGGGTCGATGGCTTCCCCGAAGGCGGACATCCAGTTGCGCACGTAAAGGTTTTCCTCGGCCTCGCGGTTGGCGCCGGCCATGACGACGTAGCCGCCGGGGCGCACGGCGCGGAAGGCGTCGTAAAAAACGGCTTCCCGGCCGAACTTATGGTGCGGCGTGTCTATCAGCACCAGGTCGAAAGGGCCCATGGCGTCCAGCAGCCCCGGGGCCAGGCTGTAGGAAAGCAGCAGGCGCAGGCCGTAGAATTCAGGCTTCAGCGGGGCTACCCGGAATTCGACCTTGGCCTGGCAGCCGGAATTTTCCACGGCTTCCCTGGCCGTTCTTGAATGCCGGGCCGAGTCGTCTATGGAAAGCAGGTAATTGTCCTCCTGCGCGGCCAGTTCCCTCGCCAGCATCAGCGTGGAGAAGCCGGAACCGAACTCCAGGGCCCGCCGCGCGCCCAGGGCGCGGGCGAAAGCCGCCACGAACCGGCACGAGGCCGGGTCCAGCGCAAGGTCGCCCGGGTGCTCCAGTCTTGAAACCGCCACTTTATCCATTTCGGCCACGGCCGCGGCTATATAAGGGTTCATAAATATTCACCTGCGGCGGGGCCGCAATTAAGCAGGAGGTCCAGGGCCGACATATCCGGCTCGAAGCCGGGAAAGGCCTGGGGGTACTGGCGGGGCGTGAAGTCCTGCCAGGAAAGTTTTATGCCCGCGAAGCTGAAAACCCCGGGGTCCAGGTAAGCCTTGGCCCCGGCGCCGGACAGGTATTCGTCGGCCCCGGCGGCCGCGCAAAGCCTGGCCAGCCGCGCGCTGGAAGCCTCTTCCACTTTCAATTCGGAGGAAAATTTAACCGGGGTCTTTATGCCGAACCCGTCCTTCAGAAGATCCATGGTGGACAGGGTCAGGTCCGACAGCAGCCGGTAATCCCTGGCGTACAGCGCCTCGAGGGCCGGCAGGTGCTCTTTGAAGAACGGCGCGCGCGCGTAGTTCAGCTTTATGGCGCGCAAGTGGTCCTCCCGCCAGCCGGCGGAATTATCCAGTTCCACTTCATTGATCTTCTGCGAGAAGCGGCCCTTGGAAACCACGGGGGCCGTCAGATACTGCCAGCCGCGGGCGGTGCGGATGCGGTTGCGGTTCTGAAACTCCCGCTTCTCGAACTGGACGTCGTCGAGATAGATAAAAATATCCGAGGCCCGCATCTTGGCGAAGAACCGGAGGCCCGGCCAGTATTGGAGTTGGTGTATGGCTGCTTTCATTTACGCGCTGTCACTATCAGTGTGGAACCGGCGTACACGCGCCCGGCCGTTATCAGCCAGAGCGCCTGCGCCAGCGTATAGTATAGAATTTTAAGCGCGCCGGTAAGAAATCCCCCCAGGCGCCCGCCGGTACGGTAAGGGTCCCCGGAGGTGGGCCTGGAGTTGCGTATCCTTATATCTTTGAACCCGGCCCGCTCCAGCATCAGGCGCAGCGTCTCGGCCCTGAAATTAAAATTATGGATCACCGAAGGGCTGGCCCCGATGAGCCTGAAAAGCCCGGCCTGCTCCAGTTTATAAAGCGACAGGTGGAAAGCGGCGTTGAACTCCCTTATGTAGACGGCGCCGCCGGGCTTGAGCAGCCTGGAAATTTCCGCCGCCGCCGCGGCCGGCTTCTCCATCTGGGAAAACACTTCGAAGACCGTGACGGCGCCGTAAGCGCCGTTCTCCAGCGCCGCCTGCTCCACCGGCCGGGAATGCACCTCGAAACCGAGCGCGGAAGCTTTAACCGCCAGCGCCGGAACGATTTCAAGCCCCTCCGCCCGCCACCCGCGCGCGGCGGCCGCTTTCAGCAGTTCCCCGCCCGCGCAGCCGACGTCGAGCAGCCGTCCCCCGGCGGGCAAAGCGCCGGCCAGGAAATCGAGCGCCTCGCCGAACAGCGCAGCCTTGGCCGCGCCATAGATCCCCTCGGCCAGGCCGGCCCCGTAGTCCGGCGCGCCGAAATAGCTTTCCACCCTGGACACCAGGCCGCACCCGCCGCATACCGACAGCCCCGGAGCCGCGGGCGCGGGCGCCCCGCCGCAAACCGGGCAAACTTCTTTTTTCATGAGCGCCGCTCCGCTGAAACGGCGTCGAACAGCGCCCTTTCCACGCCCTTGGCGTACTTAACCCAGGAATAATTCTCTTCGGTGAATTTCCGGCACGCGCCGCGCATAGCTTCCCGGTTTTCCAGGTAGCCGGGGATAAACCGGAGTATCCCGGCCGCTATGCCCGCGGGAGAAATATCCTCCAGCAGCATCTTGGGGTCAAGGTTTTTAAGCACTTCCGGGTTGGCGCCTACCGGCGTGGCCAGCACGGGCGTGCCGCAGGCCAGGGCCTCCAGCGTTACAAGCCCGAACCCTTCCAGCAGCCGGGTCGGCAGGATAAAAAGGTCCGCGCACTGGTAGTAGGCGGCCAGGTCTTCCTCCGGGATATACCCGGCCAGGCGCACGCGCCCGCCGAGCCCGGCCGACTTGATCATGGCCTCCAGCTTGCCGCGCAAATAGCCGCTGCCGCCGATAACGAAGAACGCGTCCGGCCTTTCCTTGACCACGGCCGCGGCCGCCTCCACCAGGTTTTCCAGGCCCATGCGGCTGGCCAGGTTCCTGACGGTAAAGACCATGAAAGCTTTTGGCGGTATCCTCAGCCTTTCCCGCAGCGGCGCCGGGTCGCGAGCAGGTCGGAATTTATCCAGGTCCACGCCCAGCGGGATAAGCCGGGAATCCAGGCCGTGCACGGCTCTCAGTCTTTCAGCCATGAAACCGCTGGCGTTCAGTATGACCCTCGAGGACCTCAGCACACGGCGCTCCGTGAATTTCCGCAACCCGGCGCAGATCAGCCTGCGCACCGGGTTTATCCCCAGGTCGCGGGCCCTGATCGAATACTCCTCCGCCCAGGGCGAGTGGAAATTATATACAGCCGGCACTCCTTTGAGAGCACCGAGCGCCAGCACGGCCGTGTAGGGATGGTGCAGGTCCAGAACGTCTATGCTGCCATGCCGGGCCAGGATTTCCTTGATCCTTGCGCGCAGTTTGAACGGGCTGCCGCGGTAGCGGTAAACCTCTATATCCTCGAAGATCTCGAAATCCTTTTTATTCCGGGCGCCTTTGGTCAGCACTACCGGCCTGTGCCCCATGGCGGCCAGGCGCTTGGCCGTCTCCCAGGCCACGCGGCCGGAGCCGCCGGCGTCGTCCTCCGGTATGATGTCAGTGCAGACCAGGATGTTCAAAGGTCCCGAGGAAAGCCTGATGCCCGAATCTACGCGCCCCTCGGACAGTTTCCTGTTCCTGGCCAGCCACAGCTCGAACATGACCACTGCATGGATCTGGTCGTTGAGGTTCCTGCGCCCGCTTTCATGCTCTTTCAGCAGCCCGGCTATATAACCAGGCGCCAGCCAGCCGTTCTTTTCCACGGAACTGCCGGAGAGCACCTCGCGGGTGAAGTCTTTAAGTTCCTCGGCGTACCACCGCGCCAGCGGCACCTGGAACCCCCGCTTGGGGCCGGACAAGGTGGCGGCCGGGAGCCGGTCGGCCATAATGGTCTTGAGCATGGCCTTGAGCGAGAAACCGCGGGTTTTCAACGCCAGCGGCGCGGAAGCCATCAGTTCCGCCAGCCTTACGTCCAGGAAAGGCACGCGCAGCTCCAGCGAGTTAGCCATGGAAACCCTGTCGGACAGGCACAGCAGGTCGTCGGAAAGATAGTTCCGCAGCTCATAGGCGAAGATCTCGTCAGGAGAATTCAGCCGGCCCGGGAGCCTGGGCGCCGACCCGGCGGCGGATGCGTGCGGGGCGGCGTAAAGGCCGGCCCGTTCTTCGGGGGTGAAGTAGGAGAGCCAGGAGTCGTAAGCGCCGCGGAAATCCCCCCGGCCGCCTTTCAGGAATCTTTTCATCCGGCCCGGCAGGTTTTGCGCCGAGTAGGATTCATTGAACAACCGGGCCGCGGCCCAGAAACCCTCGCGCAGCGGCGCCGGCAGCTTCAGGTACGCCGGCATCAGCCTGGCGCCCAGGTGCCTGGGGTAACCGCCGAAGAACTCGTCGCCGCCCACCCCGGTCAGGGCCACCGTTACTTTCTTGCGGGCTTCTCCCGTCACCAGGAAGGTCGGGATGGCCGACGCGTCCGCGAAAGGCTCGTCGAAGGTGGCGGCCAGTTTCTGCATCACTATGCGCGGGTCCGGCTCCATCACGCTCTCCGCGTGGTCCGAGCGGAAAAATTCGGAAATGACGCGCGACTGGGCCGTTTCATTGAAGCTGGCGTCTTTCCTGCCGTAGCCGACGCTGAAAGTTTTCACCGGCGCGGCCCCGGCCCGGTTCATGTAATACAGCAGCGAGGAGGAATCCACCCCGCCCGAAAGCAGCAGCCCCAGCGGCACGTCGGCGACAAGCTGTTCCTTGACGCTGGCGGCCAGCAGCCCGTCGGCGACCTCCAGGTATTCCTCCCAGGTTTTGGCGGGAGACGCGCCGAACTCCGGCACCCGCCAGTAGGTATTTATCTCCGCCTTGCCGCCGCGGAAGAAAAGGGTCTGCGCCGGCTCAAGTTTGCGGATGGCTTTGTAAGCCGTGAGCGGCGCGGGAATGTAAAGATTGGTAAAGTAGGCGTCCACGGCCTCGGTGTCCAGTTCGGCGCCGATCTCGCCCGCCAGCAGCAGCGCTTTCATTTCCGAAGCGAAGTAGAGTTTATCCCCTTTGAGGGAATAAAAAAGAGGTTTTATCCCGAACTGGTCCCGCGCCAGCAGCAGGGCGGCCCGTTTGGAGTCCCAAAGGGCGAAAGCGAACATGCCGCGCAGCCGCGACGCGAGGTCCGCGCCGTATTCTTCGTAAAGGTGCACCAGCACTTCGGTATCGGTCCTGGTGCGGAAGCGGTGGCCTTTCGCCTCAAGCCCCGCGCGCAGTTCTTTGAAATTATAGATCTCCCCGTTGAAGACCACGGTGACCGTACCGTCTTCGCTGGAAATAGGCTGGCCCCCGGTGGCCAGGTCTATGATCTTCAGCCGGCGCATGCCAAGGGAAACCTTTTCCCCCTCGGTAAAAAAGCCGTCCTCGTCCGGGCCGCGGTGGGCGAGCCTGGAGGCCATGCCCTTAAGCAGGTCGTCGTTGCGTAAGCCTGAAAATCCGCATATGCCGCACATATTAAATTTTATCCCCTTTGCCGGAATAAACCGCCTTTTTGTTTTCCCAGACGAAATACGTCCCGGTCTTGAACAGAGCGTATTTTTTCTCCAGCAGGTCCCGGATCTTTCCCTCTCCAAGCATATAGTTCAACTGTGCCTGCGTATGGGTGGTCCACCCGGCTATAATGAAGGCGGGCTCCTGCGCGTCGATAACCCCGTAAATATCGCTTTCGGAACGCCAGGCGCTCCACCGCGGGCCGGCCACGTTTTGGGAGCGCAGGTCGTAAAGAAATTCCGGGGTGGCAAGGATAGTTTCCCCCCCGGAAAGCTTTCCCGAAACAAGTTCCAGAACGGAATCTTTCCCGCTGGCCCCGTATTGGTATGCGGTCGAATAACCGGCCAAGCCCTGCTTTACGGCCAAAGCCGCGCAAAGCCCCAGCAAAGCCGCGGCGGCTGCCGCCGCGGGCGCGCCCTTGTTGCCGCTCAGTTTGCCGTAAGCCGCGCCTGCCGCGAACGGGAGCGCGGCCAGCGCGAGCAGGGGAGCCAGGACCCGGGTGACTATCCCTGGATAATCCTTGAAAAAGAACAATCGTTTAAGTTCCAGGTTTATAAGCAGTTCCGGGTCCGCATAAACTACCGCCAGGACCGAAAAAAGACAGACCGGGACAATTAATTTCCAACTCCGGGCGGCGGTAAGCCACCCGGCCGCCCCGGCCGCCGCCAGGCCGGCGAAGACATGCAGCAGCGGGGAAATGGCGGCGTGATACCTGGGATACCCGTAATTGGAACCGCCGATGAAGATATGCCCGGCGAAATAAAAAAAGCATAAAAAAGCCAGTAAGCGGGCGGCCCCTGAAGGCGCTTTCAGCTTAAACTCGTTCCGTATGCCTGCAAAGGACAGATAAAGCAGGAAAGGCGAGAACCAGAACGCTATCCTGGCAAGGTCCAGCCCCCATTTTAAAACCAGGCCGCCTGAAGACGGCAGGGCGGGGCGGAGGTGCCTGAACGGGGTGACAAGGACGGCGGCCCAGGATTCCGAGCCCCACAAAGGCAGGCTTACCGCGCTCCAACTGACGATAAAAAGCGCAAGGCCGCCGAAGACGCCGTAGAACAGCGCTGAACGCAGAGCTTTGTCCCCGCGCTCGCGGAAAGCCAGCAGGTAAAGTACGCTTCCCGCGATCAGGGCCAGGGAAGAAGTGACTTTCGCCCAAAGGGCCAGGGCGAAAAGCAGGGAAAGGACAAACCCTCTTCGCCGCGGCTCATCCCCGGAGCGCGACAGAACATACGCGATAAGCGCGAAGCACAGCGGGAGCAGCGTAGTGTCCGAAGAATCGAGCGATTGCAGCCCTTGTATGGTCACCGGGTTCACCAGGTACAGCGAAGCCGCTATAACTCCGGGCAAACGGCCTGAAAGGCGCTGGGCCGTCAGGTAGACCAGGCAGGCGGCGGCCAGCACGGGGAAGATGTTGAAGATCCTCGCCGTTTCAGGCGAGGCTCCAAAAAACCGGAAAGGCAGGACCAGGTAAAAAGGATAGAGCGGCGGGTGGTCGAACAGCCAAGGGTGCAAAGAGCCCGACGCCCAGGCTTTAGCCGCTTCAAGCGAAACGCTGTCCCACTCCAGCAGGGGCATTCCCAGTTTCGCGAGCGCCGCGGCCGCGAAGACGGCCAGCGGAAGGAGCAGGAAATATTTCACGCGCGGAGAGCTATCCATGCCCCTCCTGCCCAAACAGCGTGGAATAGAGCGCCGCGTGACGTTCGATATATTCCGTAAGGCCGAAACCCGCGGCTTTTTTCCTGGCGTTGCGGCCCAGTTTGGCGGCGCGGGGAGCGTCGTGCAGCAGCCCCAGCACGGCCTCCGCCAGGCGCCGCGCGTCGCCGGGCGGCACCAGCAGCGCCTCCGCCCCGTTCGCCGCGGTTTCCCTTATTCCGGGGATATCGGTGGATACGATAGCCTTACCCATGGCCATCGCCTCCAGCAGGGCCAGCGGCTGCCCCTCGAGCAGCGACGGCATAAGGAAAATATCCAGGGCGCCGAGGAAATCCCTGCCCGAGGAGATCTCACCGCAAAAAACGATATTGTCGGAAAGCCCGGCGGCCGCGGCCTGTTTGCCGAGGGCCGCGCCCAGGCTCCCGGCGCCCGCCACCAGGCATACAAGTTTTTTTCTCAGTTCCGGCTCGGTCTCCAGCATGAGGCGCAAAGCCTCGATAAGGCACGGGTAGCCTTTCTGCCACTCCAGTCTGCCCAGGGCGCCCAGCACCAGCCGCCCGCGCAGGGAAAACTTCTCTATCACCGGCCCGGCGTCAAAGTTTCCGGGATCGAATTCGGCCAGGTCCACCGGGTTGGGGACCAGGTCAACTTTCGGGGCGGGGATCTTGTGCCCTTCGACCAGCGCCGCAGCCAGGCTTTTGGAAACGGTAATAAAGCGGGAGATCTTTTTCTCCGCCAGCGAGTTCAGCAGTTTGTAAATTCTTTTCTTCAGGAAGCCGACATCGAACCCCTCTACGGGCATGGCCACCGTTGAGACGGCTTTCACCCCGGCCGCGGCCGCGGCGAACGCGCAGTAGAAATCGGCCCGCGCGCCCTGGCTGTGCGCGATGTCTATGCCGTGCTCGAGCATCAGGTCCTTCAGCCTGCGTATGTTGCGCAAGTCTAACCGGCAAGTCAGGTCCAGCGGCAGGAAACGGCAGCGCCCGCGGACTTCTTCATAAAACCTGCCGCGCGGCAGCGAGGCGCAGAAGAGCTCGAACCTGTCCGCCGGCAGTCCCCGTATCAGCTGAAAAAAAACCTTTTCCCCGCCGCCGTAGGCCGCGTTCTCTATCACGAACAGCAGGCGGGTTTTGCGCTTCATGCTTTAAATTCCTCAAGCGCTTTACAGTAAACATGCGCCGCGCCGGACGCCAGCGCCCGCAAAGAATGTGTTTTAACGTAGAAGGTCCTGGCCCGGTCCGACAAATACACCAGTTCCTTCGGGCTGGCGGCGGCCAGCAGCGCTGAAGCGAAAGCCGCCGGGTCTCCGGCGCGCACCGTAAGCCCGGCCTGGCCCCACCCCAGCGCCTCGGGGTTGCCCCCGGCATCCGATGAAACTATGGCCAGCCCGGCCCGCATCGCCTCTATAACCCCCTGGTCTGACATCGTTTTCAGGGCCGGCGCCGCGAAGATCTCCGAATCCGCCAGCAGTTCGCCGGCGTCCTCCCGGAAGCCCAGCAGTTTAACGCGGCCGGCCAGCCCCAGTTCCTCTATGCGGGCACGCAGCGCGCCCTCTTCAGGCCCTGTTCCGGCAATGGCGCAGTACAGCCCTTCAGGGCGCTCTTTGACCGCCCGGGCCATCGCCTCTACCAGGAACATAAGGCCGCTTTCAAGGCTCAGCCTGCCTACGGAGCAGACGAGGATATCGGTCTCTTTAAGCCCCAGCTCCGCGCGGACGCGGCCGCTTCTTAAGTATTTAAAATCCTCGACGCCCCTGGGCAGCATGAAGCATTTGCGGTTTGAGCCGTATTCGTCCGCTATAGCGGCGCAGGCCCACGCGCCCGGCAGCACCAGCGCGTCGGACGCGGCCAGGGCGGCGCGCCGCTGCGCGTCCAGCCACGCCGGTCTCGGGGCGCAGAAAGCCGCCTCGGGCGTGAAAAGCAGCGGTTTATTTTTCAATGCCGCGGTTTTTATCTTCACCAGGGCGAGGACGGCCGCGGCGTCCCAGGCGTGGAACAGGTCCGCTTTTTCGAGTTCAGGCCCGTACTCGCCCAGCTTCGACGCGTAGTCGCGGACGATACCGGCGAAGTCCAGCCGCTCTTTGAAATTTTTCAGGCCGCGCGCGAAAATCCCCGTAGGGGCCAGTTCCGGCCGCAGGATAACGCCCGCGTCGGGGGTAAATATTCTCAGCCGTTCGTAGCGGGCCACGGCCGAGGCCTTCCAGCCCAGGTCTTCTACTGAGGAATTCACGGAGGTGACAAGGCGCAGGATATCCGCCCCGGCTTCCATCCCCGAGTTCGCGTACGCCCGTCCGAGGGCGGTGAGATAAATAACTTTTTTCAGATCCGCTCCCGGCGCCGGGTTCGACCCGGAGTTCTCGGCTTTATAAAAATCATGAAATAGCGGTCATTTCTTCTCCGCGACCGCGATCAATATGTCGCTGAACAGTCCAGGCCAGGACCGGGCCAGGAACCGGAATCTCTCCCCGTGGCCGTATATCCCGGTCACGGAAAACCCGGAACGTTCAAGAAGTTCGCTGAAGGCGCCTGGGTTAAAGGCGTGTAAATGCCGCGGGTCGGAGACAGCGAGGGGGATACGCCCCAGCAGCAGGGCTGCGCGGTATCGCCAGAAGGCCAGGTTGGGTACCGTGGCCACAATACGCCCTCCCGTTGAAAGGCAGCGGCGTATGCCTTCCAGAGTATGGGCCGGGTCGTAAAGGTGCTCCAGCACCTCGACGCAGACGGCGGTGTCATATGCCCCGGTTTCGGCCGGCAGCGGGTCGGCGTCCAGGTTTACCTGCCAGACATGTTCAAATTGTTTTGCGGCCCTGCGCAGGGCTACTTCGGAGATGTCCGCCCCGTCCATGCGCACGGCTGGCAGACTGGAGCGCACCAGCGAGGCCAGGTAGCCTGAACCGCACCCGACGTCCAACAGCCGCTTCGGCCCAAGCCCGGCTATCACCCTGGCGATATCCGGATAGCGCAGCGAGCCGGCATAAAAACTGTCCGAGGATTTTACCCCGGCCCAGTCTTTGTCATGCAGCGTCTGCGGATCTAGCAAAACATTCATAACTTTCCCCTCTGCATCTGCGGGCCGGCTCAACGCGCGTCCCCGGGACCATGGTGAGGCATCCGGCAAGGCGGCCTCCCGGGGAGGCGATACTTACCGCATTTTCACCGGCGACTTGATAATTATATATATTAAAAGCTTTAAGTTCCCATGGCGGCCATATAAGGCCAGCTGCAAATATATATAATTGAGAAAACATGCGTATCTGCGTACTCTCGACAGCGACCACAGCCCATCAAATGGGCGGGACAGAAGTACATGCCGAGGCCCTGGCCGCGGAAGCCGCGCGGCAGGGGCATACGGTACTCATGGTGTCCTCGGCCCACCCGGCCGGCATAGAAAGCGAGCAGAAGAACGGCTACGAGGTGCGCTACCTTCCGGGAACGGATTTTTCCATGTCGAGGCGGGCGGCCCGGCTCTGGTGGGAAAAAAGCGCCTCCGCGCTGGACGCCCTGTGGAAAAGCTGGAAGTTCGACGTGATCTGGGCGGAGAACAACGCGGCAAAGGCCTACGCCACTCTGCCGCGGCGGCGCAGGGCCCCCGTTATCTCCATAATAAACGGCCCCGGCATAATCGGCGGCATCCTGAGCAATTTCAACCGCGTCTCCACCTTAAGCGAACTGCTTTATTTCCTGACCTGGTATCCAGCCCAGCAGATCTTTTACGGGATCCCCTGGTTCAGGGCTACGGTGAGGAACTCCGACCTGCTGGCGGCAGTCAGCCTCGAAACTGCGGCGGCCTTGGCCTTCGAATTCCCCTCCAGCCGCTCCAAGACCGTCGTTCTATTCAACCAGGCCGATACGCAGCTGTTTCGCCCGGACGCGGCCATGCGTGCCGCCGCCAGGAAGGAATTCGGGTTCGGAGAAAAGGAACCCGTAGTGCTCATGGCAGGCGTACTGCACAAGCAGAAGGGCGTGATAGAAGGTCTCAAGGCGTTCGCGGACATAGCGCAAAAGCGCCCCGAAGTCCGCCTGCTCATCGCAGGAGACGGGCCGGAGCGCAAGAAACTGGAAGAGGCGGCCGCCGCGTGGGGAGTTTCCGATAAAACCGTTTTCTGCGGCATGCGCGCGAACAGCGACATGCCGCGCTATTACAACGCGGCCGATATTTATCTTAACCCGACCCTCCGGCACGAAGGCCTGCCCCTGGTGATAGTCGAAGCCATGGCCTGCGGCCTCCCCTCCGTAATTTCCAGGATAGGCGGCACCGGCTCCACCATCGACGAAGGCGTAAGCGGTTATTACGTGAAGCCCGGCAAGGAAAAGGAACTGGCTGAAAAACTCGAGCTGCTGGCGGGAGACCCGGAACTAAGGGCCAGGCTCGGTGAAAAAGCGCGGGAGAAGGCCGTGAAGGTCTTTGATAAAAAAGCCATCCTGCAAAAGTATATTTCCGCCAGCCTGAAACTTATTTCCGCCCCGAAGGCCGAGGGGAAGTAAGCCCGAGCACTACGGGCAAAACCGCGAACAGCCCCTTTGTTTTATCTGCGGCAGCGGTCCGCCTGGCGGGAACCGCCGCCGCTATAAACATCCACTTCAATACGGAAAGCGACAGAAGCAGCCCTTTTACCAGCCTTAGAGGCAGTACCAGGCAGGGCGGCCAGTGCTTCTTAAAGAACTTATACCTGCTGTCATAGTAAATCGCCAATATTTCGGCCGCGTTCCTTTTAGCGGTGGACGCGCCGCAGGTGTGGATTATGCTCAGGTACGGCAAGATGAATATTTTCCAGCCGCAAACGCGCTTTATCCGGTAGCACCACTCAAGTTCTTCCATGTAAAGGAAAAAACCAGGGTCCAATCCGCCTGCCTCTTCCAACGCCTGGCGCCGCACCAGCATGCAGGCGCCGGACACCCAGTCGGCCTCTACGGGCCCGGTGCCGCCCGCGGCTTCAGGGGCGCGTCCACGCATGCTGAACAGCCTGTGGACCAGATCGCTGAGATCGGAGAGGAAGGTGTCCAGGAAAAGCTCGTCTTTAATGCCGGGGAACCGGAAGATCCCGGTCCTTATGGACGCCGGACAGCCAGGTCCGGTTAAAAAAGCCGGCCCAACCGCTCCGGCTTCAGGTTCCGACCGCATGAAATCCAGCAGGCCGCCCGCGGCTCCCTTAAGAAGGACCGTGTCGGGATTCAGCAGCAGCAGATATTCGCCCCCGGCCAAAGCCAAACCCTGGTTATTAGCGGCGGCAAAGCCGCGGTTATCGCCGTTAGCGATGAGGCGGAACTGCGGGAACAGTTCTTTGACCATGCCCGGAGTACCGTCGGAAGACGCGTTGTCCACCACTATCACTTCATGGCTGACGCCTTCTAGTCCCGGCGCAAGGCTGCAAAGACAGGCCTTCAGCTCCTCTTTGGAGTTCCAGCTGACTATTATTACTGAAACTTCAGGGATAACCGGTTTTGACATAGTTTATTTCTGCCCGGCGTCCGGATGGCCTGTTTTGGCATCGGAACACACCAGGAAAAGGTTATAGGCATATTTTTCCAAAGCCAGCCCGTTCATCAGGCGTTCAAGGCGCGCTTCGAAGATCCCGTAAAAGATCCTGAGGACCGGCAGCATCTGCAGGTAACGGAAGTAACGCCAGCCCCAGCCCCTTTCTATCGAAAACCCCGCCCCTGCTACCAGCGCGACGATCTCGCCGTATTCATAACAGGTATCCACGGGCTGATCTGTATTGGCGGGATGCTCGTAAGGGAGCAGCTTTCGCCTTAGCCAGGCGGTAGGGATATAATTTGAAAATTTATTAAAGGGGAAAAATCCTCCCGCGTTAGGCACTGAAAAAACGACTTTACCGCTTTTTTTCACCACCCGGCGTATCTCCCCGAGGCAGCCGGCCGGTGCCCGCAGGTGTTCCAGGACTTCCGTGCAGAAAACCGCGTCGAAAAAATTGTCCGGGAAAGGCAGGCGTTCCGCTTCTATATCTACCTTCAAAGTTTTAACGTTGGACAGGCTGGCGGCTATAACCCTGTCAGGAGAGAAATCGACGCCATAAAACTCCGCTCCGGGGAAGACCTTGGCCGCTGCTCCCAGCAATTCCCCGTAGCCGCACCCCACGTCGAGCACTTTTCTTCCGGTCAGGTCTCCCGCCAAACCCAGCGCGATTTCAATAAATTCGGGGCCGAGACCCCGCCGCTCTCCCAGCCGGGCGTACGCGGCGATTATCTCCTCCCGGCTAAGTTCATATCCTGTTTTCAGCATTAGTCCTGCCTGCCCGCGGGCTTGCCGCTCCTGCGCGTCAGTTCAAAGCCGGGCCTGGCGGCCAACGCCTTCATGTTTTCCGGCAATTCTCCAAGACTGTTATCATAAGGGGAGAGCAATTTTGCGTATTCCCCCATGTAGAACTCCGCGGCCGAATCCAGATCCCTGACCCCCCACCTCGCCAGCACCTGTTCCAGCGCGTAAGCTTCAAGCCCCTGGCCTTTCGCGAAGTTCTCGCTGCCCAGCCACTGGAGGTAAAAATAGCCCAGCAGCTGCCTTAGCGGCGGTTTAACGTTCACATGATAGCCGACGACCTTGTCGAACGAAAGTATCCTGTAATAGAAGGGCAGTTTGACGCCTTCCAGCCGGAGAGAAAAAGAATCCGGACAATAGCCGGGCGGAAGTTTTACCGGGTAGGGTGATCGGGCCGCGGTCCTTGCCACCTGTATGTACCTGGCCGCCTCTGAATAGGTGAACGTCTCGATATCGCCCCTGACGCGCAGGCCCGGGAACTGGTGGCTAAAGTCGCCGGCCACCTCTATGAACCTGGAGCTGATGTAATAATACATGCCCGGGTGCAGGGCGCGGAGATATGCCGTGAACCCGGCCAATCCGCCTTGCACGCCCGGAGCAGCGATAAAATCCGGGTCCCACTTCATTATCCAGCGGTAATTCGTTCGCTCTATCGCGAAATTTGAAAAGTCCCAGGGGGCCTTGCCCGCGAAACTGAAGACCTTGAGTTTTTTTTCACCAAGGGCTATCTTTTTAAGCGTTTCGAGGCTGCCGTCGGTCGAACCGGTATCCACGGCCACTATCTCGTCCACGAAGTCCTTAACGGATCCTATGGAGTCCTCCAGCCAGGTATTTTCATTCCAGACGCGCATTATGGCGCTGATCCCCTGCGGCCTGGACGGCGGGGGGATCAGCCCGGCGCGCGGCAGCAGCGAAGAGAATCTTCTAGCTATCCTGGATTTAAGCGGGATATTCATAGCTGCCGTTTCATCCTTTGAAGATCCTGTGGAACTTGTCGCGGTAGGCAAAAAAATCCTCTCCCCGGACGGCCAGTATCTCCCTGGCCGGGACCTTTGAGAACCTGAGGTAGGAAAAGAACAGCCACAGGGAACCGGCGCCGTAAGCCAGCGTTGAAGCCGCCGCCGCCCCGACTATCCCGTAACGCGGTATCAGGAGAAAGTCCAGCGCCACCGTGCCCGCGCAGGAAATCGCCGCGGCCTTTGTGATCTCCTGGGGCCTGGCGTACCCGGTAAAGATATTCCCCATCAGCGAGCCGAAGCCGAACAGGATAACCCCGGGCAGCAGAACGAGAGCGGGCAGCACGGCCGGCAGGAATTCGGCGGTGTAGGCCGTCAGGATGAACGGTTTCATCACCAGCGCCAGCGCCGCGGCCAGCGCGGCCATCAGGAACAGGGACTGGCGTATCGCCGCGTTGGAGACGGAAAAACCTTCGCCGCCGGCGGAAACCGCGGCCGAGGAAAAAGCCGCTCTTGAATAGATCCCGGGCACGGTCAGCACGAACTCCGCCATCGAATAGGCGACCACATAAACTCCCAGCGGGCCCGGCCCCAGGAAAAAGTTCACCAGCAGGATGTCCAGGCGCTTCGTGACCTGCAGGAACATGCCGCCCCAGAACACGTGCCAGCCCAGCCTGGCCTGTTCTTTTATCATCTCAAGGTCATAGCGCAGTCCGACCCGGGATTCTTTTTTTATGTAATACAGCAGGTAAATATTCTCCGCGAGGAAAGAGAGGAGGAAGACGCCGAGCACGGCCTTCACGCCGGGCCCGTTAAAATACAGGGCAAGTATAAGCGCCAGGAACACGGCGTTGTTGAGCAGCCGCCCCCAGGAAACGCGGCGGACCATGGAAAAACCCAGCGCTACGGAAGCGTTGCCGCCCCAGTACAGCGTCAGCGGGAAAACGCAGAACGCCATAACATAAACGTCCCAGGGCATGCTGTGGCGCAGCGCCTTGAGGATAAGCGGGCTCAGGCCGAAATAGACCGCAAAACCGAGCAGGCCCATCAGCAGCACCAGGAAATTCATGCTCCCGATCACCCGCTCGCGCGGGTATTTGCCTTTACCAAGAAGCACGGTGGTGGCCTCGCCCAGGCCGATACTTGTAAAACCCAGTAAAAGCCCGGGCGCGGCGAGGGCCAGCGCGTAAACGCCGCGGCCTTCGGCTCCCAGGCTTCTCGCCACCAGTACGCTGGCGAAGAACCGTATCGCCATATTGACTATCTCGACCAGGCCGGAAACAAGGACATCCAGGTGAAAATCCGGCTTTTCCGCCGGTTTGCCCGGGGCCGCCAAAACCTCAAGCGCCCGTCCCGGGCGGGGCCCCTCCCTGCCGGACAGGCCGTCCAATACGGCGGCAGCCACGGCGGAAACAGCCGCCAAAGATATTCTTTTTTGGCGCACGGCCGCCCCTAGCAGGTATTTCGGCAGGACGGCGGCGGCCAGGAGCGGGATAACCAGAAGCCTTTGCCAGGCGGCGCCGTTGCGGCGTATCAGGGTAAATTTATTACGAAACAGGTAATACAGGCGGTCCGGAGAAAGCGTTTCTTCGCGCATCAGGTGCACCGCGGAAACGGCGGGATAATAGAGTACCTTGTAGCCCGCCTTCCCGGCTCTTAAACAAAGATCTACCCCTTCGTGGGACCGGTAGTAGCCGGGCCAGAAGCCGCCGGCGGCGGAGAAAGCGCCCGGAAAGACCATCACGCAAGCGGGGTCCACCCAATCGCAAAGAGTTTCAGCCCGGCTGTCCCCAGCGCTGTACCTGAAGGTTAAAGGACTGACGAAGTAGGGCCCGTGCAGCGGCCGGGCGTCGTCAGACCTCAGCACCAGCGGCGCGGCCAACCCGACTTCAGGGCGCTCCTGCATCAGGGCGGCAAGTCCGCTTACACAGTCCGCGTTAAGGAGAACGTCGTCGTCCAGGAACAGCAGCAGGTCGGACTTCTCCTGCGCCAGGCGCGCGGCCGCGTTGCGCCCGCTGGAGATCCCCGCGCGTAACCCCGGGGCGATAACTTCCCCCGCCCCCAGCCCGGCTTCCTTTATCGTTCCAAGGCGGGCCGCGGCGGCTTCCGGCGTCCCGTCCGTGCTGCCGTCGTCGTATACCCAGACCCCGAGGCGCCCGGGCGGATAGTCCTGTTTAGCCACGGAATCCAGGCAGGCCATAAGCGCCTCACGCCTGTTGAAGGTGCAGATCACTATGCCTATCCTGGGCTTATCCGGCATTTTTCATGGCCTTGCCGGCTCCGGAGAGGGACTTGCGGCGCGGCTCGTTTTTTTAAGAAGGTGCAGGCGCACGATAACGGCCGTCAGGAACCAGAAAGGCTCCATGATGCGGACGATGATAAAAGTATTGACGCCCACGGCCTGGGCCAGCAGCCCCGCCAGCGAAACCATAAGACCGAGCGCCGCCGCTTTCACCCAGGGCTCGTCATAGGCCTTGTAGACCGACTGAGCCACCGCGTAGACGCTGTAGAGCATCCAGAAAAAAGACAGGAAACCGAGAAGCCCCAGTTCGCCCAGGATCAGCGCGAACTGCGTATCCACCAGGCCTACCCCGGTCACGCCGCGGCCCAGCACGGGGTGTCTGGGCAGCCAATCCACGAAAGCGTTGCGCATGGAAAGGTACCGGATATAGGCCGATTCCTCCAGTTTTATCGTCACTCCTAAAAATTTTACCTCGTGCGTGGCGAATTGTCCGCTGTAGGTCATCTCCACCCGTTCCCGCACCTTGCCCGAGAACTCTTTCGCGCCGAACAGCGCCGCGAGCCCAAGGCACATGATGGAGAGCAGCAGCAGGCGCCGTTTCCCGGTCTTCAGGATGACCGCGCCGATCATTACCACGAAGCCTATGTAAGAAGCCCTGGAGAACGTCAGCAGGAAAGCCGGGAAGATGAACGCCACGGCCGCCAGCGGCCAGCCTAGCGCGGACCCTCCACCCTGGGTGATAAGGCCGAGCAGCACCCCCATTACGATCAGGTAATACCCGCCAAGGGAAGCCGGTTCGGATTCTCCAGGCTTGCCGAACGGGGCCTCGAAAGGCGCGCTGGCCCTCGCACCGGCGCCGGCCGTAAAATAGTAGAAATAGGCATAAACGGTGACCGCCAAAGAAATAAAGAAAGCGTAGCGGAAATACTTGCGGATATCCTCTTCGGAGTCCAGCACGTTCACCGTCAGGAAATAAAGCAGGAAATACTCCACGTATTTCAGCACGTAGAAGAAGGCCACTTCGGAGCGGATGTCCCCCCGTAAGATGCCGAACGTCGTAGAGAGCACGCAGATGGAGGTGTAAACTATGATCGGCACCTGGACCGGGGTGTCGGTCACGAAGGCTTTCCCCTTTACCACCGCGCTTTTAGCCAGCCAGGCCAGGAAGATTATGACCAGCAGAATATCGTCATACCTTATCACCACCGTCCTGCTGCTCGTAAGCGCGCCGAAACCTATTTCGGGGGAAAAAAGCATGGAGAACAGCAGCAGCCCCAGGCTGAGTTTGGGAGAAGAGAAAGCGAAAAGGGAAACGATAAGGGCGGCGGCCAGAGTGAAAAGTATCTGCGGGGGAAAGGAAGTCGCCAAAAAACCGAGAACGGCGGCGGAGGCCAGGGCCATCAGGACTATCAGTATCGGCATGGGTTAGATTATATGTTTGACCGGACCCTGGCGCGACAAAGCAAAGCCGCTGCGGCCCGCTCAGCGGCGCGCGTAATTCTTGTAGTCGTAGTAGTAATAGCCGTACTGCGGGCCCATCTCCGAGGCGCGCACGCCGTTCAGGACCACGCCCAGCATGCGGGCGTTGGACCCGCCTACCTGTTCCTTGGCGCGCTTCAGCGCGCCGCGGGCTATCTTGCCGGCCTTGTACACCAGCACCACGCCGTCGGAGGCGTGCTTGGCTATCATGGTGGCGTCCACGAACAGCAGCACCGGCGGCGCGTCGAAAATTATCATGTCGAACTCGCTCTTGAGGTCCTCCATCAGGTCCCGCCAGTTGGCGGAGTCCAGGATGTCTATCACGTTGGCGGGCTGCGTGCCGGAGTTCAGGATCTTCAGGTTCTCAATGCCGGGGAACCGCATCAGCTGGTCGAAGTCCAGGCCGCCCATGATAAAATCGGCGCTCTCCAGCGCGGCCTCCCGCCAGTCCGCCTTGCCGGCCAGCACGTCGCTGAGGCCGGGCTCCTTGCGGGTGCCGAAGATCTCGTTTATGGCGGGACGCCGCATGTCGGCGTCCACCAGCAGCGTCCTGAGCCCCGAATTCGCGCTGGCCAGGGCGAAGTTCACGGCGGTCAGGGTTTTCCCCTCGGCCGCCCCGGCCGAGCTGATCACCAGCGACACGCTCTCCTTGGTGTTAAGGTGCGACATGATATTGGTGCGCAGCGTATGGTAGGACTCTATCACGCCGGAGGCGTATTTGCGGTTGACTATCAGCACGCTCCTGAAGGCGTCCACCGTGTAGCGCTCTTTCTTGAAAATATTGGTCAGCCAGTTGTCCAGGCGCTTCTCGCTGAGGATGTTGGGAATGATGCCCAGCACCGGCAGCTTTATGAAATTCTCGATATCCTCGATGGTGGAAATGGAAACGTCCAGGTTCTCCAGCAGGAACACTATCACCACGGCCAGGAACAGCCCCAGCACCGCGCCCACCATCAGGTTCAGCTGCCTGTTGGGCGAGATCGGCGAGTTCTCCGGCATGGGCCGGTTCACCACGCTGACAAAAGACACCATGGAGGAAACGCCCAGTTTGGCTTCCTCGTACTGCTTGTTGAGCGTGGTATAAAGCTCTTCCTGCATGCGCAGTTCGCGGCTGATGCGCGCCAGCGCGACTTCCTGCGCGGGGATCTCTTCCAGTTTCTCTTCCGCCACCTTTATGCGCTGCTCCACGTTGAGCAGTTCGGGGTGGTTGGGCGTATACTTCTCCAGCAGTTCCCGTTTCTTGATTTCCAGGTCCGCCAGCTGGTTCGCCAGGGCCGAGCCCAGGCCGGTCTTGGGATTGCGCTCAATGAAATTCTGTTTCTGCCTCTCCAGGGTGCGCAGGCTGTCCTCCACCTCGGTCTTCCTGGCGGCGATATCCTCCAGGGTCTTTCGCGCCTGCCTGCTTTTCTGCTCCAGGTCGAAGTCGCGGTAGGCGTCGATAACGGCGCTGGCTATATCCGCCGCGCGCGCGGGGTCGGCGCTGAAGGCCGAAAGGGCTATCAGGTTGGAGTCCTGCAGGCGTTCCACCCTGTAGGAGCCGGCGATCTCGCCCGCCGACTTCCTGCCGGGCGGCATGCCCAGCTTGGCGGCGGCGCGCTCCGAGATCTCGGAGGAAGTAATGACCTTGAGCTCCGTAGCCACGGCGCTCCACGGGTCGAAATCTTCCGCCACCGAGCCGGGGATCCTGGAATAGGAGGCCGGCGGCTTGATCTTTACCAGGGCCTGGCTGCGGTAGACCGTCGGCTGCAGGCGGGTATAAAAAAGGGTGGAAAAGATCGTGACGGCGAAAACCATCAGCGCGATCCATTTGCGGCGGTTGACTATGCGCCAGTAATCGTAAAGGGTAAGCTCGGCGTTCATGGTTGCCTAATTTTTCCTCGCCACGATGCTGGCCGTCACCGCGAAAGTGAACAGCGTGGCCCAGGGCACGAAGTTATCCGTTATCCATTTTGCCGCGGTAGAGTAGGACTTGCGCGGGATATAGACGATGTCCCCGTTGAGCAGGAGGATGTTCTTGTCCATTTTCCCGTCGAACACCGCCGCCATGTCGGCCTTCAGCACTTCCTCGGTGATCTTGCCGTCGGGGCCCGGCACGCGGCGGTAAATGCGCACCTTGGCGCCCCGGGCGTAATCCTGCGGGCCCGCGGCCTGGGCGATCAGGTCCAGCAGGCGCATCCCTTCGCGGTACTCGTAATAGCCGGGTGAATTTATCTGGCCTATGACGGCCACCTTGTTGGAGGAGAATTTGCGCACGTTCAGCGTGACGGCGGGATTGGCCACATACTTGGAGAATTTGGCCGTAAGGGTTTTTTCCAGGTCTTCCGCCTTGAGCCCCCTGGCTTTTACCGGGCCGATAAGCGGGATATCCACGGTGCCGTCAGGCTGCACGGTGACCTCTTTGGAGAATTCTTCGGCGGGAAAGACGTTGACGTTTATGATATCGCCGGACTCTATGAAATACGCTTTTTCCGGGACCGTCAGCTCCAGGCTGAAAGCCGGCATTGAGCTGAAAAAGGTAAGAATTGACAGCGCAAGGGACATTATCTTCATATCGTATAATTATATCTATTTAGAAAGCTCGTTTACCTGTTCTGCTGGTCCACCGCGCGGGACAGGGTCTTCACCAGCACGCGCAGTTCCTCCACCTTATGTTCCAGTTCCCGTTCCCTTTCCGGCATGGCGGACTGGTAGGCCTGACCGCCTCCGGAGGCGGTCATAGTGCTGAGCATTTCGACTTTTTTAGACAAAGCGTCCACCCGCTCGGCCAGCCCGGACCTTTCCGGTCCGCGCCTGCGGAAATTCAGATAATAGCCGAACAGCGACAGCAGCATCATGAAAGAGAACAGCAGGAAGACCACGGCCCCTATAAGCACGAGGTAATCCAGGCCGGACAGCACGCCGCCCAGCGCCGCTATCAGCGCGGCCAGCATGCCGAACAGCATGGCTTCCTTGTTCTCGCTCCACACGATGTTGCCCCCGCCCGGCAACGGCAGCGGCTCGCGCTGGGCCTCGGGCTTGTGCGCGCGCATAAAGCGCTCGACCGGGCGCTCGGCGGGCTGCGCCGTGGCCGGCATCCTGGCCGCGGGGCGTTCCTGCCTGGGAAGTTCTTCGGGCAGCGTCCCCACTTCCTCCTTCAGCCTGTCTAAAAGGTTCTTAAGGTCCCCGGTGCCGCTCATAACCCGCCCCCTTTGCCGCCGGCCCCGTTCTTCCCGTGCGCGGCCAGCGCTTTTTCCCTGGCCTCCAGGTCCGCGCGGATGCGGTCGAAAGTTTTTATCAGTTCCGCTTTGCGGGCCTTAAAATCCTCTTCCAGCGCCCTTTCGCGCAGGCTGAACTGCTTTACCTTGGCCGCGAAATCGCTTTCCAGCACCTGCACTTTAGCGTCGAGCCCGCTGTTCTTTTCTTCCCACCGGGCCAGCATCTCCAGTTCTTTCCTGTTAACGCGGTCGTAAAGTTCCTGCATCTTGTCCACGTATTTGGAGTTCAGTTCGCTGCCGTCCTCCAGGGTCTTGGACTTGAGTTCCGAAAGGACCGCCTCCCTGGCGTTCAGCGCGGCTTTCAGTTCCTCTATCTTTTTAAGCCCCGCGGCGTGCTCTTTATCCAGTTCGAAGAGCCGGCGGCTGAAATCCGAGATCTCTTCTCTAAGGCGGCTTTCTTTCTGGGCGTGCTCCCGCTCGTTGAAAGCCAGCCGGCCGGCGTAGTCGGCCTCGTACTCCTTTATGATGTGGCCCAGCGTCTTCAGGTCGGGCTCGAATTCCTCGAGGATGGCGTTAAGGTGCACGGAAGCCGGGTTCTTATCCTCCCAAAGGCGGTCGGCCAGGGCCTTCAGCCTTTGCAGCATCTCCGCGGGCACGCATTGTATCGCGAGTTCTTTTTCCATAAGGATATCCCTTGGCTACTTCCTGCGCTTGTATTCCAGTATCGCCCGGGTCAGTTCCGCCTTCATGTTCTCCGCCTCGGCGTTCCTGGCGGCGGATTCTTTTTCGAGCTTCAGCCTGTAGTCGTTCAGGGCTTTCTCTTTTTCGCTGAGGGCCTGCTTCTGGGCAAAAAGCTCCTCGTTGGCCTTGTTGACGCCCTGGTTGAAGGCGGAGTGCATGCCGTCCAGCTCCAGCTGCTTCTGCCGGTAGAACTTGTCGCCCTCGGCCATCAGCGTTTCCTTGGCGGCCAGCAGGTCCTCCAGCTGTTTCACGCGGGCGTCGGAGGCCGTCCTGGCGCGTTCCAGTTCCGCGGCGAAGGCCCTTTCGCGGGCTTCCCGGCGGATCTTTTCCTCGGCGACTATGCCGCGGAAGCGCTCATCCTGCTCGGCTATCTGCTTGAGCAGCTCGCCGGAAGCGTTCTGGCGGTATTTCAGGATATCGCGTTCCAGTTCCTGGATCTTGAGGTCGGCCGTCTCGACGTAATTCTCGCGGCGGGCCATCTCTTCCAGCATGCGCTCTTTCTCTTTCGTATAGGATTCGCCGAGCTGCAGCACTTCGTCGCGGTTCTCCGCGCGGGTTTTTTCCAGTTCGTCTTCCGCGCGACGCAGTTTCTGGGAGAGGATCTCCACCGCTTTGCCCACGGCTTCCGGGACGGCGCGGTTAAGTTCTTCGGTCTGGGCGCGCTGCAGCGCGTTCTTTTCCTCCTGCGCCGCCTTAAGGGCCGCCACCATCTCATCGAAGAGGCCGTCGGCGCGCTTATTGGCGGCCAGGGTCTCCGCGCGGGCCTTTTCCACCTCGGCTTTCAGCGCCTGGGCGTCGGCCTCCAGGGCGCGCCGCAGGGAAGCCATGCCTTCTCCGAGCGCGGCGGTCTTGCCGGCGTAATGCTTTTCAAGCTCTTCGCGGCGGGCGGTAAGGGCGCCGGAGTCGGCGGCCCGCAGGCCCTCCTCGTAGTCCCGGCGGGCCTCGGCGGCCTCGCCGCGCAGCGCGCGTATCGAATTTTCCTTGTTCTCCAGGGCGGCGGCAAGTTCCTCCTGCCTGGCCTTGGCCGCCTCGAGGGCTTCCACCAGGTGGGCCGTCTGCACCGACACCGCGTCTTTCACGCGGTAAGCCAGCTCCCTGTCGTAGGTAGCTTTGGCTTCCATCAGGTCGCGGTTGAACGCGGCCTCGCGGGCGGCATTGGTCTCGCCGGCTTTGCGCAGGCCCAGGTTCAGGTTTTCTATCTCCTTCTGGGCGGCGCGGAAGTGCCCGGAAGTTTCCTCCAGGGTGTTTTCGAAGCGGGCGCGCTCCGCCTGCCAGTTGCGGCGTTCGAAGTCCATCTTGACCGCGGACTCGGCGTTTACCGCGGCGGCGCGCGCGGCGGCGTCGGCTTCCAGCTTCTCCCTGCGTACGGCGTAATCGGCTTCCAGGGCGGCGGCTTTGGCGGAGATCCCGGCCTCCAGCTCCGCTACGCGGCGCTCAAACTCATCCTTTATGCCTTTTTCCGCCAGGACGCGGTCCTGCTCCGCTTTCTCAAGCTCGGCGGTTTTCCCGGCCAGCAGCGCTTTGATCCCCGCTATCCGGCTTTCAGCCGCGGCTTCCAGGGTAGCCAGGCGTTTTTCATATTCCGCTTTTACGGCGGCGGCGCGCTCTTCGGTCCTGGCGTGGGCCTCGATCGAGGCTTTTGAAAGTTCGTCCACCAGCTTCTCGCGTTCCAGCGAAAGCACCCGGTCTTTCTCCGTGAGCTCTTCGCGCAGCACGTTGATGTCGGCGCACAGCTCGGCTTCGCGGGCCTTGGCCGCCTCCTCCTGGCTGCACACGACCTTTTCAAGCTGGACTTCTTTTGCCTGTATCAGCTCGCGCAATTCTTTTGTGGCGCTTTCCGCCAGGGACGCCTGGTCGGCCAGGCGGCGTTCGTACTCGGCTTTCACCGCGGCCGCCCGCTCCTCGCTCCTGTCATGGGCTTCGCTCGAGGCTTTATGAAGTTCGTCCACCAGGCGCTCGCGCTCCAGGGAGATGACCCGGTCCTTCTCGGTCAGTTCCTCGCGCAGCACGTTCACGTCGGCTATCAGTTCGGCCTCGCGGGCCCTGGCGGCCTCTTCGGCGGCCTTCAGCGCGCGGTTCATCTCGGCGGAATATTCCCGCGAAAACGCGGCCTTCTCGTCGGTCGCGCTCATGCGCAGTTCGGCGAGAGCGGCGTCCAGCTCCATGGCGTGCGTGTGCGAAATATCCAGCTGCTTCTCGCGCTCGGCCAGCGCCTCGTTGACGCGCGCCTTCTCCGCCTCCAGCGCTTTCAGCCTGTCGCCGTAGCGGGCGGAGAATTCCTTCTCCAGCCCGGCCTTGCGGGTCTCGTAGTCGGCGCGGATGGAGGCCGAGCGTTCCTCGGCCAGGGTGCCCACCTCGGAAGAGATGCGCGCGACCTCGTTCTTGAAATTCTCCTTCTCGAAGGCGGAAGCTTTCGCCGCCTCTTCGAGCCTGGCCGAAAGGGCGGCGATCTTTTCGTCGTAACCCCGGCGCCTCTCCTCGAAGGAGGCTTCCATGGCGGCCAGCCTCTGCTCGTAATTGGCGGCCTTGGCGCCGAACTCCTCGGCTATTTTCTTCTTTTCTTCCAGCAGGGCGCCGTTCCTGTGGCGCAGTTCATCGGAAAGCTTATTAATAGTCTCATTATAGGAGCGCTTCTCGGCTTCGAAGCCTTCCAGCTTTTCACGGAAAGAGTTCTCCCCGGTGCGGATGCGCTCCATCAGCTCTTTGTGGTGCTCTTCGCGGTTGGCGGAAAGCGCGCTCTCGAGCTCCCTGACTTTAGCGGCGGCGCGGGTCAGCGACTCTTCGCGCAGGCTTTTCTCCTCGGACAACCGGGACTTTTCCTCATCCATAGCCTGGCGTTCCATCAGCAGGCGGGCCTGGAACTCCTTGTCGAACTCTTCGCGGGTGACGGCCAGGATGTTTTCCAGCTCCTCTTTCTTGGCCGAGTATTCCCGCTCCATTTCCACGGCGCGCGCGCGCATGGCGGCGTCCATGCCGGCCAGCCTGTGGCCGAACTCGGCCTCCAGCCTGGCGCGTTCCGCCTCCCAGTCCGAGGCCTTCTTTTCCAGCCTCGTGACCAGTTCTTTTACGGTCTGCTCTTTCAGTTCTTTTTCTTTCTCCAGCGCGGCCAGCTGGGCGCGGAAGGCCGTCTCTTTTTCGCTTATGATCTTGAGAATATGGGTATGGTGCTTTTCCTGCTGCGCCGCCAGGGAATTCTCTATTTCCTGGATGCGGGCCTGGGCGGCGTTGAACTGTTCTTCGCGCAGGTGCTGCTCTTCCAGCAGGCGGGCCCGCTCGGTCTGCCAGGAGGCCTCCAGCGAGCGCACCTGGGCGGCGTGGTCAGAATCCATCGACCGCAGTTTTTCGTCCAGCCCGGCTTCCAGCATGCCGCGCAGCTTGCGGTAATTCTCTTCGTTCTCGCGCTGCTTCAAAAGGTGCTCTTTCTCCAGTTCGGCGCGGCGGGCGTCCAGCTTGCCTTCGGTGGAGCGGAGGTTCCCCTCCAGCGCGCCTATCTTGGCGGCCAGCTCCTGCTCGCGGGCCTTGAAGGAGGCCTGCAGCGAGGTCATGCGGCCCTGGTAGCCGTTTTCCAGCTCGGAGCGCAATCCGTCGTACTTCTGCTGGGCCTCCGCCAGGCGCCCGGCGTACTGGCTTTCCACTTCCAGCAGGCGGGCGTTCCAGCGCTCTATCACGGAGCGCTGATTGCGGTCCAGTTCTTCGAATTTATCCGAATATTCGGCCTCAAGGCTGTGGCGCAGGCTGTCCAGCTTGGCCTCTTTTTTCAGGAGCTGCTGGATGTCCAGCTTGCCTTCGCCCAGCAGCGACATGGTGGCTTCCAGTTTGGTGTAGAAATCTTCTTTCTCCTCCAGGTTCTTGGAGCGGGAGGCATAGGCGTCGGTAAGAGAGGACTCTTTGACCTGCAGGCGCTTGGAGGTTTCCTCGGCAAGGGTCAGGTTCTTTTTGAGCTCAGCCTTGTCTTTTTCAATGGTGTTAAGCCTTTCCAGCGCCCAGCGCAGCGTCATGCGGGCGGTATCCAGGCTGGTCACGTCATTTACAAGTTGTTCGAGTTCGCCGTATTCTTTAGCCATAATTTTGCCTTTTAAAACCTATATAACAAGTCTAATACACACCCCCCTCTAAGTCAATAAAAGGAATGTTAAATGATTATGAACAGATTGTTTCGCCCTGAAAAAAGGGCCCTTTTAGGGCCCGGAGCGGGCGTTTTCGGCCGTTTTTACCGGTTTGGAGAGGTTTTAGGCGGCTTTTTATCGGCCCCCGTATTTTATAGAATTATAAAAATGCTGAAACGATCGCTTTGGCTCCTGCTCCTGTCCGCCGCGGTTTTTGCCCTATGGAAATTCGGCTATCCCGCCGCTCTTAAATATTTTTTCAGGGCCGCGGGGACGGTAAGCGTGGGAGAGAACCTGCTGGGCTCGCTGCCGGGCGCCAACAGCATGCTTTTTGTGGTGGCGCGCAACGACGGCGGCGTGCCCGTAGCCGTTAAAAAGATCATCAACCCGGTCTTCCCCGTAAAATTCGAAATGACCGCCGCCAACCTGATCATGCCCGACCTGCTGACCCGCAAGCTTTACCTGGAGGCCCTGCTGAACACCCACGGGCAGCTGGGGGTCGTCCGCAAAGGCGACCTCAGAGGCGAACTGAGCGGGCGGGTGGCGATAATAAGCAAGGGGCTGGCCATAACCCTGGACACCGCGGCAAAATAAAACCCGGGATCCGCCGCTGCGGTTCCCGGGCTTAAAGCCTGCCTGGCGCTTTCAGTTCCTTTTCTGCTGCGAGCCGCTCCCTGAGAGCGAGAAAAGCCAGATCAGTTTGTCCGTGGATTTAACCAGGTTATCCCAGTTCTTCTCCAGCTTAGGAGCCTTGCGCTCCGGCTTCGCTTCCAGCGCGGCCTGCTCGTACTTCTTAGTTATTTCATCCCAAGTCATACCCCACCCCCTGTTATTTTTACAGCCCCCCGGCTGTCAAAACGCTTTCCCCTCCGAACCGAACGGGCAAGTCTCCAGCGTATTTTTCCGGATACTCCCCCGTTGATATTATACAGCGCTGAGAATTAAAGCCAAGGGCCAAAGGGCCCAAAGGGCACTGGGTAATCCGCGGCCCGCCCTACCAGCCGCGCGTCCTGGCGAGGCCCATGTAGATAAGCACGCCGCCGATAAGCAGCAGCAGAAAACCCCAGTTCTTCCTGTGCAGCGCCACGTAGGAATCGTTGAGAAAGGTTTCTTTAATGAGGCGGTTGAGGCGCTCTATGGCGTCCGGCCTGTAGATATAGCCCAGGCCGAGCAGGATGAATACCAGCCCGAAAAATATTTTAATGTACGGGTTTATCGCCGTCATAATTGCAGCGGTTCATGGCGCTTTCCACGCCGTCCAGCAGGGCCTCTTTAAGGGCCCCGCAGGCGCGGTCCAGGAAATCAGCCAGCCGTTCCCCCTCTTCCTTGGAAAATCCCGAAAGCACGAAATTCTTGCCCGGTATATGCGCCGGCCTCGGCCCTATGCCCAGGCGCAGGCGGGGCAGGGCGGGGCCCAGCGCGGAGATCACGGAAGCCATGCCGTTGTGCGAGCCCGCCGAACCGCCCTTGCGCATGCGCAGCTTGCCGAAAGGCAGCGCCAGGTCGTCGTAAGCGGCCAGTACGCCCGGCGGAGGGATCTTGTAGAAAGCGGCCAGGCTCTGTACCGCCTGCCCGGAAAGGTTCATGTAGGTCTGCGGCTTCAGCAGGAAAACCCTGCGGCCGCCGGCCTCGAACTCCAGGTAAAGCCCCAGGCCTTTCCAGTCGCGCCAGCGCGACCCCGGGGCCAGGCGGGAAGCGGCAAGGTCCGCCAGCATAAAGCCGATGTTGTGCCTTGTCTTCTCGTACTCCCTGCCCGGGTTGCCGAGCAGCACCGCCATTTGGATCTGGTCGTTCACTTATTTAACCTCGGTAAAGCGAGGAGCAGAAGCCGAACATTTTAAGGTCCAACTTCTGCTCCTGGTAAAAGCGCCCCCCTTTACTTCTTGGGGGCCGGCTTCTTTTCCTCGGGCTTGCCGGCGGCGGGCTTGGCGCCATCCTTGCCGGCGGCGGGCTTGGCGGCGCCTGCGGCGCCTTCCTCACCCTCTTCCTTCTTGCCCTTGGCTATAACTTCAGGCTGGGCGCCTGCGGCCGCGGCTCCGGCCACGGGTTCTTCAACCTTCTCTTCCTTCGGCGCGGTGATGCTGACCACTATCTGGTCGGGGGCGTCGAGCAGCTCGGCCTTGCCGGCCTTGATGTCCTTCACGCGCAGCGAGGTGTTGATATGGAGGTCCGTGATGTCCAGCTCGATCTCGTGGGGGATCTCGGTGGGCAGGCACATGACGTTGACTTCGCGCATGGTGTGTTCCACCATACCGCCCTGCAGCTTGACGCCGTGGGCTTCGCCGACGATCTTCACGTGCACCTTCACCTTGATCTTCTCGGTGAGCGAGATGCGCTGGAAGTCGAAATGCCTGTATTTGTCGGTAACCGGGTGGCGCTGTATGGCCTTTATGATGACCGTGTCGTCGCCGCCGGGGGACTTGATGGTGATGATGGCGTTGGGGTCCGCCTTGATGAGGGCGGCCATGGCCTTTTCATCGACGGTGATGCTCACCGGCGTTTTATCAAGGCCGTAAATGACGGCGGGAATGCGGCCGCCGGCCCGGAAAGCGCTGAGGGTGCCGCGTACTCCGGCCTTGTCCCGCGTCTCTGCTGAAATCATTGTCTGTTTCATCTGAATTCCTCCTGCTGAATTACATAGCTCACTTGAAAAGTTCGCTTATGGACTCGCCCATGTGATTGCGTTTAATCGCCTCCGCAAGGAGAGCGGCCACGGATATTACCTTTATTTTAGCACTTTTTGAGGCGTTTACGGGAATTGTATCCGTTAAAATGAGCTCTTCTATAGGGGATTTGTCTATTTTCTCGACGGCGTCCCGCGAAAGCACCCCATGGGTGCAGGCGGCTATTATTTTGGCGGCGCCCTGCTCCTTTATAGAGCGCGCCACCATGGCGAGGGTCCCGGCGGTGTCCACCAGGTCGTCGAAAATGAAGCAGGTTTTCCCCTTCACGTCGCCGATGATGTTGTAGACCACGGCCTCGTTGGGGCGCGGGCGGCGCTTGTCGATGATGACCAGGCCCATGTCCAGGCGCTTGGCGAAGGAGCGCGCGCGCTCCACGCTGCCCACGTCGGGGGAGACTACCACGGTGTTCTCGAAATTGCGCCCCTTGATATAGTCCAGCACCACGGGCCGGGCGTAAAGGTGGTCCAGCGGGATGTCGAAGAAGCCCTGGATCTGCGCCGCGTGCAGGTCGATGGTGATGACGCGGTTGGCCCCGGCCTCGGTGATCAGGTTGGCCACCAGTTTGGCCGTGATGGCCACGCGGGGGGCGGGTTTGCGGTCGGCGCGGGCGTAGCCGTAATAGGGCACCACGGCGGTGATGCGGCCGGCGGAAGCCCGGCGCAGCGCGTCCAGGAGGATCAGCAGTTCCATCAGGTTGTCGTTTACCGGCGGGCAGGTGGGCTGTATGACGTAGCAGTCCTCGCCGCGCACGTTCTCGAGGATGTGCGCGTCGATCTCGCCGTCGGCGAATTTGGTGACCTTGGTAGCGGAAAGGGGCACGCCCAGTATGTCGCAGATCTTCCTGGCCAGCTCGGGGTTGGCGTTGCCGCTGAAAACTTTAAAAGTTCTGCCGCGCTTGTCCGTCATTTTGCCCTCTTTTTAAGCTGTTTCACCACCTGCCGTGCGCGCGCTATGCCCAGCGCTCCGCCCGGGACGTCTTCCGTGATGGTAGAGCCGGCGGCCGTGTACGCGCCGGCCCCGATAGTTACCGGGGCTACCAGATTGGTGTTGGAGCCGATGAAAGCGCCGGCCCCGATGACGGTCCTGTTCTTATGAACGCCGTCGTAATTGCAGGTGATGGTGCCCGCGCCGATATTTACCTTGTCGCCCATCTCCGTGTCGCCGACGTAGCTGTGATGGTGCATCTTGGAGCCGCGGCCTATGCGCGACTTCTTAACCTCGGCGAAATTGCCTATTTCCGCGGACGGGCCGATGTCGGACAGGGGGCGCAGCCTGGCGAAAGGCCCCACGATGGCGCCGGCGCGCACGCGGCTGGATTCCAGCGCGCAGGAATATTTTATCACGGCCCCGTCGTCTATCCGGCAGTCCTCTATAACTCCGCAAGGCCCGATCTTGCAGCCGCGGCCTATTATGGAAACGCCTTTAATGAAGACCCCGGGATAGATCACCGTGTCGCGGCCGATAACGGTGCTTTCCTCGATATAGGTATTGGCCGGGTCCACGACCGTGACGCCCTGGGCCATCAGGTCGGCGGCCTTGCGCCGGTTCAGCATGGCGTAGGCGGCTGCCAGGTCGGCCCGGGAGTTTATGCCTGTCATTTCGGTGGGGTCGGTAAGTTTGAAGGCGGCGGCTTTGCCGCCGGCGGCTATGATGTTCTCGACGGCGTCGGTCAGGTAGAACTCGCCCTTGGAGCCTTTCTTCTTAAGGTTCTTCACAGCGCCGGTCAGGGCCTTTACGCGGAAAAAATAGGTGCCGGAGTTCACTTCTTTTATGGCCTTCTCCCAGGCGTCGGCGTCGGCGGCTTCCACGATGGCGGCCACGGAACCGGCGTGGTCGCGCTTGACGCGGCCGTAGGAGCCGGGCTCGGCCAGCTCGGCGGTCATTACCAGGCAGTCGGGGGAATGTTTTATGTAGTAGCCGAGCATTTTCCTGGCGGTTTCGGCCCTGAAGAGCGGGGCGTCGCCGCACAGCACCATGACGCTGGCGTACTTGCGGATCTCGGGCATGGCTTCCTGCACGGCGCGGCCGCTGCCTTTGAGGAGTTTTTGGCGGACGAAAACGAGTTTTTCGGTGATGCCGGGGCCGAGGCGTTTGCGCAGTTCGGCTTCGACGAGGTCGGCGCGGTGGCCGGTGATGACGATGATCTTTTCGGGGCCGAGGGCGGCTATTTTGCGGATGGCGCGTTCGGCGAGGGACATGTCGCCGAGGTAATGGAGGACCTTGGGCAGGTCGGATTTCATCCTGGTGCCGAGGCCGGCCGCCAGTACCACCGCCGCGAAACTGTTGTTTTTTGACATATTGATCAAAGAAAACCGAAAAGTTTAGGAACGGAAGGACTACGCTTAAATTCTACAAAAATAGGCGGGCTATGCGAAACGCCTATTTATTGCCTTAGTTTGCCCCCCATCCCAGCCGCCTGCCGGGGATTTTCGGAGTGTCGGCCGGGGGGCCTCCCCTGATCACCCGTTGCGGAAGGGGGCCCCGCCATAATTTCCCAAGGCGGGGGGAACCGACGCAAGGGTTCCCTCTGCCCGGGTGAGCAGGGGAGGCCCCCTGGACGGCACGACTACGCATCTTTGACGTGAGTAAAATCCCCGGCGAACGCTGATTTTGATTAAATCCGGGCTGCTATCAGGGCTTCTTTCTCTTTGCGGGTGAGTTTTTTGATGGAGGCTTCGAGTTTGGAGGCGGCAGAGCGGTCTTTTTTGCGTTTCTTCCAGACCAAGGCCACCGGGCCGAAGGCGGCGGTGTACTTGGCGCCTTTGCCGGAGTTGTGGGCGGCCAGGCGGGCTTTGAGGTTGTTGGTTATGCCCGTATATAAGGAACCGTTATCGCAGAGGACCATATAGACGGTCCAGGAGGCCGGTTTTTTCGGGGCCGTGGAGCGGGGCATGGTCTTTTAAAAATAGAACGACAGGTACGTCTCCGCGGCGAAGGGCCGCGTTTCGTATTTTTGTATGACGGCCGTGGCCCGGTCCGGGAAGATGGCCGTGGTCCTGGCTGTCATTTTGCCGAGATAATACAGGCCCGAGACGGACCAGCCGAAGCGGGGCTTGGGCTTCCACTCCAGCCCCAGCCTGAAAGTGGTCAGGACGGTGCGGCTGTTGCTGGTCCTGATGGTTATCGGCACAGAAGGAGTCCCGTTATTCACAAAAACGGCGTCGGCTTCGAATTGGGGGAACTGAGTGATGCCTGCGGCGGCGTGCACCTTGAAAGCGGGCGAAACCGGCAGCGTCCGGTCAATGAGCAGCCTGAACATCGTGGTCTCATAACTCTCGGGGTTATTAACTTCGTCGCTGGGGCCGTCGAAAACGGGGTCAAGCCCGGTGGCGATGGTCCCATTCCCCCCGCCGAAAACGACGCTGGGGAAATAAGCGGCGTCCACCATCCACTTGGGCGAGAAAAGGTAGCGCAGCCCCAGGCCCAGGTAACCGTAGTAGTTTATGTCCTTGTTGGCGGGGGTGAGGGTGATCGGCGTGCCAAAGTTAGGGTTTGTCGCCGGCGAAACTTTTTTAGAACTGGCCAGGCCTATACCGCCGGCGAGGTAGATGCCGATGGCGTCGTATTCGGGGATCTCGGTTATATACCTGGAGGCGTCCTTGTCGAAGACCTCTACGGCCACTTCGGTGACGTCGGAGGCCATGATCTCCCCGGTCTCGGAGTCCACCATCTCGGTGCTCAGGTGGTAATTCGCGCCCAGGCGAGATACGCTGCCCAGGATCACCAGGCGCGCCCCGGTAAGTTTACCGACCTTGGCGGCCGTGGCGCTTTCCACGGCGCCGCTCAGGCCCAGGCGCTGCTCCTGCATCACTTCCTCGAGCCTGGCCCTTTCTATCATTTTAAAAGTCTTGGTCTCGACCAGGCGGTTGGTCAGGATCTCGGCGCAGGCGTAGTTCACCCTTTTCTCGGCCAGTTTCTTATCGGTCTGGAAAGGCATCACCGCCAGCGTGGCCGTGCTCACCCCCGCGTCGGCGGCGGCGCGCGTGAAGGTCTTAACTATCTTCGTCATCCGGACGTCCAGCTCGCCCGCGCCGGCCGTTCCGGCCAGCAGCGCCGAACCTATCGCCGCGGCGAAAATTATAGATAAAGCCCGTTTAACTTTGATCATGGTGTTTTCCCGAACCTCGCCCCTCGAACCGCCCCGCTATAGTTCAACAATACCAAATTAAAGCCGCAAGTTTTAGTATTATAACGGTATGAATACGCCGGTTAAATTCATACTTTTGAAGCCGCGCAATCCAGACAATATCGGCGCCTGCGCGAGGGCTATGGCCAATTTCGGCCTGTCCGAACTGGCCCTCGTCAGCCCTTTCGAATCCGACTGGGAAGAAGTAAAACACCGCTGGAAACAGGAAGCCTCCGTCGCGGCCATAAATTCCATGGACGTGATAAACTCCGCGCGCATCTACGGCAGCATCCCCGAAGCCGCCCGGGACTGCGACCTGCTGCTGGGCACCTCCTCGCTGCACCAGATAAAACCCGAAAGGGACGTGCTCCTGCTTAAAGACGCCGCGGACTATATCGCAGGGCGCGGGGTCAAAAAGGCCGGCATCCTTTTCGGCCCCGAAAAGACCGGCCTCACCAAAGAAGACCTATCGCTGTGCAGCGCCGTCATCAATATCCCCACCCTGCCCAAACAGCCGTCCATGAACCTGGGGCAATCCGCGGCTTTGACCGCCTACGAACTCGCCGCGCGCCGCACAGCCGCCACGGCTTTCCCCCGCGGCAAAACGCCCCAGGCCTCGCCCTACGAGATAAACCGCCTTACGGCCGAGATCCGCGCGAAACTGGAAAAACTGGGCTGCAAAACCGGCACCTACCAGGCCATGGCCATCAGCCGCGGCCTGCTCGACGCCCGCCTGACCAAGCCCGCCGTGAACATGCTCAAGCTCCTGCTCAGGAACTGAGCCGCCCGGGCCTGCGGAAACCGGGAAGCGGCACGAATGGAACAACCCCGGATAAAAGTTCAGGCCCCATAAAGGGGCCTGAATTTTTCTCCCGGGCTAGGATTCGGTCACGGGTCACCTCCGCGCCGTCGCGCGTCGGCGCCCGCGACCCCGCCTCACTCCTCCGCCTGCTGGCTCCGTCGCTCCGGCTTTCGAATCCTAACGCGAGACATGATTATGTCTCGCTGCCCGGGAGCGCAATAAAAAAACCCCGGGAGGGGTTTTTTTACGAGGGGAAAGTGCGCTCCCGGGCTAGGATTCGAACCTAGACAAACGCCTTCAAAGGGCGTCGTGCTACCATTACACAACCCGGGAATAAAACTGAATCGCTATCCAGACAGCACAGAAGCCCTTCCCGCGGCCCGCGGGAAGGGTCTGAACCTTACCGCTTCTTGGCTTTAGACGCCCTCGGCGAAGCCTTCGGTTTGCGTGGGCACCGGCATAGGCCCGGCCTTGGCCACCTCTTTCTCGTACTCTTTGAGAATGAGCTGTTCAAGTTTCCCGCGGAACTCGTTATTTATCGGATGGGCTATGTCCTTGTAGGTGCCGTCCTTGATCTTCCTCGACGGCATGCACACTATAAGGCCGTTGTTGCCGTTCACGACTTTCATGTTGTGGACGACAAAAGCGTTGTTGAACGTCACTGTCGCGAACGCTTTAAGCCTGGCTTCGTTCCTGAGATGTATCCTCACTTCGGTGATTTCCATACGTTCCCCCCCCACTGATTACCGCCCCCCTGCGGGAAACAAACCGGCCGGCAGCTACCGCAAGCCAGCGCGCCTGTTTCCACTTCCCAAAGATTCTAGCAAAAATTAGTTAAAAAAATCCTGTAACCACGGATACTCTTAAGAGCGTCCGCTACCCGCCGCGCTTTCGCTTTTTCCCAGCAAAGACCGAACACGGAGGCTCCCGAACCGGACATCAGCACGGCCTCGGCCCCGGCCCCGGCCAGCCGCTCTTTGGCCAGCCTTACGGCTTTGTGCGCGGGCAGCACCGGGTCCTCAAGCCTGTTAAACAGCAGCGCGGCGCGCCCGCGAGTGAATTCTCCGCGCCTTAACAGGCCCAGCAGTTTTTTAAAATCGGCCAGGCGCCGCTTGATAGCGGCAGAATCGCCCAGTTTAAGGCGGCCGTAAACCTCCCTGGTATAAACCGGCACCCCAGGGTAGACCAGCACTATATGCGGCAGGCGGCCGGAAAATTCAATTTCTTTCAGCTTCTCGCCGCGGCCCGCGCCTTCGGCGGCGCCGGCTTCCAGCATGAAGAAGGGTACGTCCGAGCCCAGGCCGGCGGCTATTTTCAGCAGCTTGGCGCCCGCGGCCTTCGGCAGCCTGTAAAGCTTCGCCAGGCCCAGCAGGGCGGCGGCCGCGTCCGAAGAGCCGCCCCCCAGCCCCGCGCCCACCGGGATGTTCTTTTTAAGGGTTATCTCTACGGCGGGGCACAGGCCGAAGACCCTGAAAAACTCCGCGGCCGCCTTGTACACGATATTGTCGGCCTGGTCCTTCAGCCCTATCGCCCCGCCGCTGGTCTTCAGTTTTATGCCCGCGGCCGCGGTTTTCCTGAACGACAGCTCGTCGCAAAGCCCTATGCGGGCGAAAAGCGTAGCCAGGTCGTGGTAGCCGTCCGCGCGGCGCGCGGTGACCTCCAGGAACAGGTTTATTTTGGCCGGCGCCTTAACTTTCACCATGTCAGTCCGGCAGCCTCAGCGTGTTGACGCCGCCGAAGTTCATCTGGTTGTTGTCCAGCGTGATGCGCACCGAAACGGCCGGCAGTTTGAATTCCATGATATAGGGGAACAGGTAGAGGTTCCTGAAAAAATAATGGGAAGGCTTGAAGACCAGCTTTTTCTCCGCCGCCGGCCGGATCTCGCCGGGGGTGCGGTCCTTGTCCAGGCAAACCTCCCTGCCGTCCCCGGCGAAGCAGGAGGAATCCCAGCCGTCGTCGAACTTCCCGCCGGCCAGGGTTTGCCCGGAAAACCAGTCCCTCAGCTCCGCGGTTATAAGGGCGGCCCAGTAGCTGAAGGTCGCCGGATCTATATCCTTTATGCCTATGGCGTCCAGCTCCAGCGCGGCGCCGCTGGCCCTGGCCTTCCAGAGCGGGACCATCAGCGGGCCCATCACGGTAAGGTTGAAATCCGAAGGCGGGGCGTAATGCAGTATCGCGTCGAACTTTACGGTGCGCCCGCGCAGCTTCGCCTCCACCTTGGCGAAGGAGGAGAACTCCAGCCCGGCAGGGCTGAAATTTTTCAGGTAGGCCCGTTCAAGCCCTTCCGCTTCGGCCGCGGGGATCTTTTTCTGCAGGTCTTTCAGTTTCGCGTCGGCCGCGGCGCGCCTGGCGGGCTTTTCGAGCAGGCGGGAATATTTCCAGGCCAGCCAGGCCGTCCTGTTGTCCCCGGCCGCCGCGTAAATATCGCCGGCGTGCGCCCAGATAACGGCGTCGTCGTAAACGGCCTTTACGGCCTTTTTAATGCCGGCCAGGGCTTCGGGCAGGTTGCCCCGCCTGAACTTCACCCAGGCGAGGGAATCCAGGTAGGCGCCGTTGCCGGGGTCCATGGCGACGGCGCTGGAGATCAGCACCTCGGCTTCCTCGAGCTTGAGGCCGCGGTCGGCCAGCGCGTAGCCCAGGTAGTTCAGCACGTTGGCGCTGGCGGGGTTCTTTGAAAGCAGGTAGCGGAAAGCTTCCTCGGCCGCGGGCATGTCGTTCTCCCGCTCGCAGATGACCGCGTACTGCATGCGGGCCTCCGCGTTCTCCGGGCTTTTCGCCAGCAGCGCCTTAAGCAGCCCGCGCGCCTTGTCGCTTTTGCCGGTGTCGTCGTAGCCCAGCGCCAGGAAGTAGGCGATCTCGCCGTTATCCGGCCATTTCCTGGCCGCCCCTTCCAGCATGGTGATGGCTTTTTCGTAGCGGCCGCTCTGCGTGTAATAGTAAGCCAGGCGCAGCGCCAGGCTGGCGTCTTCCTTGAGCGCGGCGGAGCCCTCCAGGTAGGCGGCGGCCGCGGCGAAGTCGCGGCGCGACTCGCTTATCACCGAAAGCCAGAAAGCCGCGGTGGCGTCGGCCTTGTCCAGCGCCCAGGCCTTGAGGAAATATTTTTCCGCCTCGGGCAGGTCGGAGACGGCCGGGGAGGCGTAAAGCTCGCCGACATGGTCGAACAGCTCGATGTTCTTCGTATCGATGGCCAGCAGTTCGGCGTACTCGCCCAGGGCGGCGACGGTATCACTCTTCATCTCGTAATAATTGGCCAGCATGTAGCGCGGCTGCAGGTAAAGGCTGTCGGCCTCTTTGGACTTCATGAGGCTGCGCCTCATCTCTTCGTGCCGGCCCTTCATATTATAGAGCACGGCCAGCTGGTAATTCACCTCGGCCGCGTCCTCGGGGCGCAGCTCCAGGTACTTTTTAAGGTACTCCACCGACTTGTCGGCGTTCCTGGCGCTCCAGAGGCTGGCCAGCTGGTAAAGCGCCTCGTGATTGCCGTCGTCCAGGGCGAAGGCCTTCTCGTAGGCGGCGGCCGCCCCTTCCAGGTCGCCTTTGGCCCAGTTGACGTTGCCGTAAAGCACCCAGTTGTCCGCCGTGGCCGAGTCCGTTTTGACCACGAACTCCGCCCAGTCGGCCGCCTCGTCCACCTTGCCGATGCGCAAAGCCAGGTTGAGCGCCTGCTTGTAGACGAAAACGGACTCCGGGTCCAGCTGCAGGGTGCGCTTGTACTCCTGCAGGGCGGAATCGTAATTCCCGCGCCTTTCCATCACCATGCCGTTCATGAAGTGCAGGTAGGCCTCTTTATCCGCCGCCGCGGTAACGGCGGGAGAGAACAGGCACACGGTTAAAACCGACAGGAGAATTTTTTTCATACAGGTCCTTACAGGTCCTTGGCGGGCAGCACCCTGCGCATCAGCAGGGCCGCGTCCGTGTTATTATAGAATTTGGGCCTTTTCCCCACCACTTCAAAATTGTGCGCCGCGTAAAGGGCGATGGCGGCGGCGTTGTGCTCGTTCACTTCCAGGTCTATCTCCCGGCAGAGACTTTTAGCCGCGTATTCCAGCAGCTTGCCCAGCAGGGCCGACGCCGTCCCCCGCCGCAGGAAGGCCCGGGCGACCGCCAGGGTGTTCAACTGCACCTGGGGCCTCAGGATCCAGAAATTAATAAAACCGGCCGTTCGCCCCTCCTCCTCCGCGGCCAGCGTGACGGAGTGGCGGTTCTTCTCCTCGGCCTCAAAACCTTTCTCACCCCAGGCCGGGTAGCCCGGATATTCCGCCTCTATCGCGGCGAAAGCGGCGTAGTCCTCTTTCCTCGCGCGCCGTATCAGCATACGGCCGGGCGGCTACTTTTTATTTTCCAATTCATATTTGGCCGGCTTCAGATAAAGCGGTTTAAGGGTCTTGCTGCCGTAAGCCAGGGCGGCCTTAATTATATACCCGGGAATTATTTTTGAAACCGGCCCGGGGGCCGCGGCGGTCCCGGGCGGGAGCAGGGCGTAGATCCCGGGGTGCTCCTCGCTGTCTCCCGCGGCGTAAAAGACCCCGGCGGCTGCCAGCAGCTCTTTTAGCTCTCCTTCCTTAAGCCAGACGGGCTCGCCGTCGGGCAGCGGGCGCCGGGCCGAGGGTCTGAAGAACTGGCAGAAATATTCGTCTTTAAAAGCGTGCAGCAGCGCGGCGATGCGCCCCCCCGGATTTTTGGCGGCCCAGGTCTTGTACGGCGCGCAGTCGAAGGCCTGCAGCGCCAGTATCTCAAAAAGGGTGACGGTATGCACCCTGGCCCCGGCCAGGGCTTTCATAGCGCCCGCCAGCGTGAGCGAGATGCGTATGCCGGTAAATCTGCCGGGCCCGCGCGCGGCGCAGACCGCGTTAACGCTGCGCAGCGTGGCGCCCGCTTTTTTTAATTCGCGCTTTATCAGGGGGAAAAGGGCTTTCTCCTGGTTGTATTCTTTTTTTTGGGCCTGGTAAATACGCCCGCCGGCGGTTACGGCCACCTTGAGCCTGGTGCCGGAGGTGCAAAGCCCTATTATCGTTTCAGCCATTTAGCCTCTATAGTTTTCATCATGTCCAGTTCGGCGGCCGGGGCGGAGATCTTTATGCCCCTGCGGTCCCCGCCCGCCAGGCTGAAGACCAGCCTCAGCGGCTCTACGCCGGAATACAGCTCGCCGCCGGCGCCCGGCCACTCCACGGCGGTTATCCCGTCGGCGCGGCCCAGGTATTCGTCCAGCCCGATGTTCTCCATGTCGGCCTCGCCGGCCCGGAACAGGTCGAAGTGATAAAGCCTGAGGCGGCCGGGGTAGGCGCGCATCAGGTTGAAGCTGGCGCTGACCGGCAGTTTTTTAGCGCCCAGCGCCGCGGCCAGCTCCCGCACGAAAAAAGTCTTGCCCGAGCCTATGGGCCCTTCGAGGAAAAGCGCCGCGCCGCCCGCCAGCCCGCGCGCGAAGAGCCCTGCCAGCCGCGCGGTATCCGCCGGGCAGGAACTCTTGAACTTAAAAATGCTCGAAGTTTTTGACCTTGCCATTGAAATTCTCTATCTCCGCCCCGGCGCCCTTTTCCACGCGTCCCACCACGGCGGCCGCGGGCAGCAGTTTTTTTATTTTAGCCAGTTTGGAAGGCCTCGCCGTAAAGACCAGGCCGTAATCCTCGCCGCCGCCTATGGCGTAATAGCGCCAGGGGCGGCCCCTGGCCGCGCTGTAGGCCCGCAAGGCCGGGGCGCAGGCGCCTTCGCCCGGGCTGACCAGCACGCGGCAGCCGGAAAGTTCCGAAATTATGCCCGCGCTGCGCGCGAGCCCGTCGGAATTGTCCAGCATGGCCGAGGCCAGGCCCAGCCGGCCGATAAGCGCGCCGGCCTCAAGCATCGGTTCCGGCCGCCAGAAAGCTTTTATGAGCTCCGGGAATTTTTTCTTTTCGGCCGCGGACGCCCGCAGCAGGACCTCCAGCCCGGCCGCCGCCAGGCCCAGCGGGCCGATGTTAAAAAGCAGGTCGCCCGGCCTGGCCCCGTAGCGCGTCACTATCTTTCCGCGCCCGGTCTCGCCCCAGACGGTCATGTAAAAATGGTTTTCCCGGGCGCCGGCCAGGTTGCCGCCGGCGATGGAAAGGCCGAAGCGCAGCGCCTCGGCCTTAAGTTCCTTCATGAACCGCCGCGTAAAATCCGGCGGCGTGTTCTTCCTCAGCCCGGACCCGACCACGCAGGACACCGGCTTGACGTCGCCCATGGAGGCCAGGTCGCTTAAATTTATGCGCATGAGCTTGCGGGCCAGGTCCTCCGGGGTGGCGAAGCGCGCCAGGTAATGCGTCCCTTCCACGATCTCGTCGGTGGTTATGACCAGGTCGCGGCCGGCCCCGTGCCGGAGCACGGCGCAGTCGTCGCCCGGCCCCAGCAGCAGCCGGCGGTCCAGCGGGAACCTGAAAGTCTTTTCTATGTGCTCTATCAGGCGGCCTTCGGCCCCTTTTTTCGGCTTCATCTTTTAACTCTCCGTATCGCCGCCGGCAGGAAGTCCAGCAGCTCGCCGGCCAGCACGCAGCGCTCGGTAAATTTCTTCTTCGCCAGGTCCCCGCAAAGCCCGTGCAGGAATACGGCCAGCGCCGCGCTGGAGCGCGCGGTCTCGCGCGTAAAACTTTTTGCCAGCCCCGCCTGCGCGAAAAAGCCGGCGGCCAGTCCGCCCAGCACGTCCCCGGAGCCGCCCTTGGCCAGCGCTGGCCCGCCCGTGCCGTTCTTCAGAATTGTTTTTCCGTCGCAGACCAGCGTACCGGCGCCTTTCAGCACCGCTATCCCCCCGGTCCCGGCCGCGAGGGCGGCGGCAGCGGCCGGCCTGTCCGCGGCTTTTTTCCCCAGCAGCCTTTCGGCCTCGCCGGGATGCGGGGTAAAGATAGAGGGAGCGGTCCTCGGCCTGAACGGCCGCGGCCCGGCGGCGATCGCGTTAAGCGCGTCGGCGTCCACTACCGCCGGTATGTTCAGGATATCGAGCAGCCTCAGGACGAAGGCCCTGGCGCCCGGGGAGGCCCCCAGGCCGGGCCCCACCAGCAGAACGTCTATCTTTTTCTGCCGGGCGAAAGCGGCCACTTGCGCCGCCGCCGCGGCGGTAAAAGCGCCGCCGGAACAGGCGCCGCCGAAGGTCATGGCCTCGGGCAGGGCGCGGGCTATGGTCTGCCTTTCGCTTTCCGGGCACGCCACGGTGACCAGCCCCGCCCCGGACTTAAGCGCGGCGCGGGCGGCCAGTATGGCCGCGCCGGCCATGCCGCGCGAACCTCCCGCCACCAGCACCCGCCCGTAATCCCCCTTGTGGGAATCTTTGCGGCGGGCCGGCAGCAGCGGCCTTAAAAAAGCGGGGGTGATGCGAAGAATCTTCATGCCGGTCAGGCCTCGAAGGCTATTACGGCGGCGCAGGCGCAGCTGCCGGTATGGGAAATGGAGACCATAAGCCGCGCGCCGGGCAGATTTTTAACCTTCACCTGCGGCCGGCCGCTGGCGGTGTTCTCCACCTCGATATCTTTCAGGGACAGGTGTTTGGCGTCCAGGGCCTTGATGACGGCCTCCTTCACGGCGAAGCGCGCGGCCAGGCGCTCGTATTTGTTCTTGCTCTTGCCGGCGTAGGCCAGCTCGCCTTCGGTAAAGACCCTTTTTAAAAACCCGGGGTTGCGCGCGGCCAGGCGGCGGATCCTGGCCACTTCGGCCAGGTCCACGCCCAGGCCTGTCACGGCCAACGGCTGTTTTTTATTTTTTGACGGCATAGTTGCCCTGGGCGCCGCTCAGCGCACCGTGACGCTCTTGGCCAGGTTGCGCGGTTTGTCGATGTCGCATTTCTTGGCCAGCGCCACGTAATAAGCGAAGATCTGCAGCGGGATCACCGTAAGCATGGGGGTAAAAAGCTCGCCGGCCGAAGGCAGGACTATGTAGCGGGAGGCCTTGACGGTCTTCTGGGAGGCGGCGTCCACGATGGCCACCACGTCGGCGCCGCGCGCCTTGGCCTCCTCGATGTTGCCGGCCATCAGCTCCAGCGTGCGGCCGCTGGGCGCCACCGCCAGCAGCGGCATGCCCTTGTAGATGATGGCGATAGGACCGTGCTTCATCTCGCCGGCGGCGTAGCCCTCGGCGTGCACGTAGGAGATCTCTTTTATCTTCAGCGCGCCTTCCAGGGCTATGGGATAGTTTATATGCCTGGAGATGAAAAGAAAATGCTCGCTGGCGGCGAAGCCGTTCGCCACCTTGGCTATCTCCGCTTCCTTCTCCAGCGTCTCCTCCATCAGGCGGGGGATCTTCAGCAGCTCCTCGGCGTAGCTCCGGGCGCCGCCGGTGGACAGGCGGCCCCTGGCCGCGGCGAAATGCCCGGCCAGCAGGTAGATGGCGGCCAGCTGGCCCAGGAAAGCCTTGGTGGAAGCCACGCCGATCTCGGGCCCGCAATGCGTGTAAAGCACGTGGTCGGCCTCGCGCGTGAGCGTGGAACCCACGGTGTTGGTGATGGCCAGCACTTTCGCGCCGGCGGCTTTAGCCTCGCGGACGGCAAAAAGGGTGTCGGCCGTCTCGCCCGACTGCGAAATGGCTATTACCAGCGTGTTCGGCGACATCAGCTTGGCCCGGTCCGTGAACTCCGAGGCCACGTCCGCGTGGGCGGCTATGCCGAAATTCTCGAAAAGCACGCGCCCCACCAGGCACGCGTGGTAAGCCGTGCCGCAGGCTATGAACTGCAGCGCGGAAAAGGCCTTCATGGCCGCGGGGGTCAGCCCCATCTCGGCCTTCAGGATGTCCCCGCCCATCGGCAGCAGCCGGCCGCGCAAAGTGTTCTCCACGGCCTCGGCCTGCTCGTGGATCTCCTTGAGCATGAAATGCTTGTAGCCGCCCTTCTCCGCCATGGTGGAATCCCACTGGATGGTGACGGGCTCTTTGGCGGTCTTTTTGCCCTGGAAGGTGTAGAAATCCACGCCGTCCTTTCTGACGGCGGCCATTTCCCCGTCGTTAAGGAACACCACGCGCTTGGTATATTTCAGGAAAGCGGAAACGTCGGAGGCGATGAAGTTCTCCCCCTTGCCCAGCCCGATCACCAGCGGGCTGTGCATGCGCGCCGCCAGCAGCATTTCGGGGCAGCGCGCCCACACCACGGACACGGCGAAGGAGCCTTTCAGGTCGGCGAGGGTCTTGCGGAAAGCTTCGAAGAACACTGGCTCCAGCATGTCGGAGCGCACGGCCTTCTCCTGCACGTGCAGGCCCTTGAGCTTTTCCTCCAGCAGGTGGGCTATGACCTCGGTATCGGTCTCGGATTTGAATTTATGGCCGCCGGCCAGCAGCTGTTCCTTGAGGTCCAGGTAATTCTCGATGATGCCGTTGTGCACCACCACCACCTGCTCCGAGCAGTCGGTGTGGGGGTGGGCGTTGTCTTCGGAGGGCGCCCCGTGGGTAGCCCAGCGCGTATGCCCCACTCCGGCGTGCGCGCCTTTAGCCGGGTCGGCCGACACCAGCTTGTCCAGCGCGTCCACGCGCCCGCTGACGCGCCTGAGGTAAAGCGCGTTCCGGGCGTCCACCACGGCGATGCCGCAGGAGTCGTAGCCGCGGTACTCAAGGCGCCTGAGGCCGTCAATGAGTATCTCGGTGGTCTTATTGTCGCCGATATAGCCTGTTATTCCGCACATGGGTTATTGAATGATCCTTTTCATCTCCACTACGGCGCTCTTGAGGCCCACGAACATGCCGCGGGAAATGATGGAGAAACCTATATTGAGGCAGTCCATGCCCTCTATGCGCGCCACCGGGGCCACGTTGTAGTAGTCCAGGCCGTGGCCGGCGTGCAGTTCCATTTTCAGTTCCTTCACCAGGAAGCCGGCGAGCTGCAGTTTCTCCAGCTCTTTGGCCTGCAGCTTCTTGCCCCAGGACTCGGCGTATTTCTTGGTGCAGAGCTCTATGGCGTCGGCGCCCATGTTGTGGGCGGCGCGGATGGCCATCGGGTCGGGGTCCGCGAAAATGCTGACCTCTATGCCGGCGGCGGAAAGGTTCTTTATGATCTTCTGCAGGTCGGGGCGTTTGCCGTCCAGCTTCATGCCGCCCTGCGTGGTGAGTTCGCGCGGGTTCTCGGGCACGAGGCAGACGGAATCGGGGCGCACGCGCAGCGCCATCTTCTCCATCTCGGGGATGGCGGCCATCTCCATATGGATCAGGCCCTTCACCTCGTGGCGCACGCGCTCCAGGTCCGAATCCTGGATGTGGCGGCGGTCCTGGCGCAGGTGCATTACCACCATGTCCCCGCCGGAGCTGTAGACCACGCGGGCGGCCTCCACGGTGTCGGGGTTCTTTTCGCCGCGCGCCTGGCGCAGCGTGGCGATGTGATCGATATTGACGCCCAGCTTAACGTGTTTCATTATTTCCTCCAAACCTTCAGTTAAAATCAGTTCTTGCCGGCGAGGGCGCCGGAATGCTTCCTGTAGTGTTCCAGCAGCTCGTCGGCGATGGCCTTTATTTTCGGGCGGGACTCGCCCTCCACCAGCAGGCGCAGCAGCGGCTCGGTGCCGGAATAGCGGATGAAGATCCGCCCGTTGCCCTTCAGCGCCGCCTCGCACTTGGTCAGCTTGGCGGAAAAACCGGCGACGTCCTTGAGGGCCGGCTTGCCGGAAACCTTGACCTTCTCCAGCACCTGGGGATAGCGCTTCCAGTGGCGGCGGAACCAGCTGAACGGCCGGCCGATGTCGCGCACAGCGGCCAGCGTCTGCAGCGCGGTCAGGACCCCGTCCCCCGTGGGCGCGAATTCCCGGAAAATGATATGCCCGCTGGACTCGCCGCCCAGCTTAAGGTCGCCTTTCTCCATGGCGTCCGTGACGTTCTTGTCCCCCACCGGCACCTGCGCCACGCTGATGCCGGCGTCCTCGAGGTAGCGGATAAGGCCGTAGTTGGACATGAAGGTCAGCGAGACGCCGTTGTTGGTCAGGCGGCCTTTTTTCTTCAGGTAGGGAGCGGCTATGGAAACGATGTCGTCGCCGTCCAGCGCCCCGCCCTTTTCGTCGGCGAACATGCAGCGGTCGGCGTCCCCGTCCAGGCTGATGCCGCAGAAGGCGCCCCAGTCGGCGGCGGCCTTGGCCATCTTTTCGGTATGCAGGGCGCCGCAACCCACGTTGATGTTCGCGCCGTCCGGCTTGTCGCCTATGACCTTTATGGTCGCGCCCAGGTCCCGGAAAATACGCGGGGCTATCTTGTAGGCGGCGCCGTTGGCGCAATCCAGCAGGATCTTCAGGCCTTTAAGCGTGAACCCGGGCGGCAGCGTGGCTTTAAGGAAGTCCTCGTAGTCGCGGGTAAAATCTTTTTTGTGCAGGCCCGGGTGGGAAGGGCGGAACGCCAGCGGCTTCTTGCCGAGCAGCAGCTTCTCTATTTTTTCCTCTATATCCTCGCTGAGCTTGAGCCCCTCGGCCGAGAAAAATTTTATGCCGTTGAATTCGGGCGGGTTGTGGCTGGCCGAGATCACGATGCCGAAGTCGGCTTTTTCGCGCTTTACCAGGTAGGCCACGGCGGGCGTGGGGATGATGCCCAGGTCCACCACTTTGAATTTGCTGGCCCCCAGCCCTTCCACCAGGTATTTTTTTATCAGTTTGCCGGAAGCGCGGGAATCCATGCCCAGCAGCACCACCGGCTTGCCGGCGGCGGCTTTTTTGTATTTGGGCAGCACCAGGGAGGCCGCGTAGCCTATCTTCCGTATAAAATCGGGGGTAAAGGGATAATCCCAGGTGATGCCGCGGATGCCGTCAGTTCCAAAAAGTTTGCCCATTTTTGACATTCTCTCTTCAAACGCAATAATATAATTTTATATTATATTACCAATGGTTTGAAAGTCCCGTTCTTTTTTCAGCAGAAAAAGCGGGGACACAAGCCGGAGAGGTGGCCGAGCGGTTTAAGGCGCCGGTCTTGAAAACCGGTGTACGGTTAATCCGTACCGTGGGTTCGAATCCCTCCCTCTCCGCCAAATTTGCGATAATATATTATCTGTCAGCTGAAAGATTTGCGGAGAGGTGTGTGAGCGGTTGAAACAGCAGGTCTCGAAAACCTGTAAGGGTCAAACCTTCGAGGGTTCGAATCCCTCCCTCTCCGCCATATTTTTATTCTAAAAATATGGCGCGGTCTCCGGGAAGAAACGCGAGAAGCAAAGCCGACTCCGAACTTTTTTCTTAAGAAAGGCGGCGCGCCCCGGCGCCGGATAAAAATCCCCGAAAGGGGATTTTTTATTTTATACAATTGGGGTACCTTATGACCGCAAAAGCCAATATCCTTATCGTGGACGACGAAGTGCAGATAGCGGAGATGATCTCCGCCTCCCTGCTGGTGCACGGCTACACCGTCGCGGTCGCGTACGACGGAGAGCAGGGCCTGAAAAAAGTCGGGGCGGAAAAATTCGACCTGGCCATCATGGACATCCAGATGCCCGGGATGGACGGCATAACGGCGTTGGGCGAGATGAAGAAGCTGGACCCGGAAATAGAGGTCATCATCGCCACCGGCCACGGCACGATGGGCACCGCCATCCAGAGCATGCGCAAGGGCGCTTTCGACTACCTGCACAAGCCTTTCGAGATCAAGGAACTGCTGAAGGTGGTGGAAAGGGCGCTGGAAAAGCGGAAGTTCAACGACATCGCCAAAGCCATCTTCTCCACCGTGCGCCCGGAAGAGCAGCTGCGCGTGATCATAGATTCGGTGGCGCGCATCCTGAAAGCGGAAGAGTCGCTGCTGGTGCTGCCGGACAGGGAAGGCCAGCCGCGCATCGCGGTATCGGAAGGGCTCGACGACGACGCGCACAGGTCTTCCAGGCTGGCGCTGTGCTCGCGGGTGATGGCCCAGCTGGACGGCGCGGGCTCCAAGTCGGTAATGCTGGTGGAGGACCCCGCCAAAGATAAAAAGTTTTCGGATATCCCCGGCATAGACCAGGTAAAGTTCTCGCTGTTCCTGCCCCTGATGGAGGACAACAAGCCGGCCGGGATCATCAACATAAACCGCCTGGAGGACGAGGCCTACTTCACCGAAGACGACATGCAGCGGGCCAGGATCTTCGGTTCGCTGGTAACCCTGGCGCTGCGCAATTCCAGCCTTTACCGGCAGCTGCAGGAAACCCAGTCCCAGCTGATCCAGGCGGAGAAGATGTCCGCCCTTGGCCAGCTGGCCGGGGGCCTCGCGCACGAGATCAACAACCCGCTTTCAGGCATCCTGGGCCTGACCCAGCTGGTGCTGGAGAACACGGACGCCGCCAGCCAGAACCACACGGACCTCAAAGACATAGAGAAAGCGGTCTTCCGCTGCAAAAAGATCATAGTCTCCCTGCTTTCCTTCGCCCGGCAGGAGAAAACGCGGGTGGAGCCGGTCAGCGTGAACGAGGCGATAGAAGAAACGCTTACGCTGTGCGCCCGGCAGATGGAACTTAAGCATATCAAGATAATCCGCCAGCTGGCCGAAGGGCTGCCGATGGTGAACGCCGACTTCCAGCAGCTGATGCAGGTGTTCCTCAACCTTTTCACCAACGCCAGGGACGCCATGGCCGAAGGCGGCGAACTAACCATAAGCACCAGCCCCCTGAAATCCCCCGACGGCAGGGAAATGGTCATGGTCGCCATAACCGACACCGGCGCCGGCATCAGCGGGGAGATACTCGGCAGGATCTTCGACCCTTTCTTCACCACCAAACCGGTGGGCAAGGGCACCGGGCTCGGCCTTTCGGTCTGCCTGGGCCTCATCAACAAGCACAACGGGACCATCAAAGCGCAGAGCGAGCCCGGCAAGGGCTCCACGTTCACCATCAGCCTGCCCGTCTGACGATGGAAAAGAAAATACTGATAATAGACGACGAGGACCTGGTGAGGAATTACGTCCGGCGCGCCCTTTCCAGCCGCGGCTGGACCGTGGCCGAGCGGCCGGACGGGGCCTCGGCGCTGGCGCTGCTGGAGACCGAAACGTTCGGCGCCGTGATCTGCGACCTGAAAATGCCGGATATGCGCGGCGAGGAAGTCATCAGGCGCATCCGCGCCGCCAGCCCGCAGACGAAGCTTATCGCCATCACCGGCTCGGTTTCCAATATCACCACCCCCCTGGTCCCGGGCGTGGAACTGGACGGCTTCCTGATAAAGCCGTTCGGTATAGACGAAATACGGGAGCTGGCGGAGAAAGTGCTGGGCTGAACCCTTAGTGCAGGCCGCACTCGTCCGAGATCCGGCCTTCCTCTTCCATCATGGCGATAACTGTGTTCATCTCCCCGGTATTGAGCTGCGGGGCCGCGGCGGCTTTGTGGTAGGCGTTCAGCAGCAGGTAGAACTTCTTTTTTTCGTCCTGGTCTATTATTTCCCCGCCGGGATTGCGGGTCAGCTTTGAGCTGCTGAACCCCGGGGCGCGCATCTGCGCGGCCCAGTATTTGGCCTTCGCGTCCAGCGCCGCGCCCTGCATGGCCGACAGGCGGGCCCGGCGGGCGTTGCAGGTCTCGGTGTTCAGGCTCGCGGGCGCGTCCCGGAAATCCACGTAAGCCGGCTTCATTTCCTCCTCGCCGAACATCGCGGCGATGTCCTGCAGGTCGGGTACGTCGAATTCGAAGCCCTCGCGGTCCGGCATAATATCCCACTGCCGCTCCATCTGCCCCTCCACGGTATGCAGCACGGCCCCGGTAAGGGGGTCTATCATCTTGGCTATTATATTAAGGTGCAGCTTGGTGCCGAAGATGGTCCCCACTATTATGGCGTCGCTGGGATTGATCCGGACCTGGGACCCCTCGGGCGCCTCTTCCGTTACCCCGGACGCGGCCAGCATGCGCTCCTCCAGCACCTTGTTGAGCTGCGAGCGTTCCAGCAGGTTCATCTTGCCGGAGGCCACCAGGCAGGCCAGGAGTTTCTCGGAGAAGTACTCGCTCTCTTCGCGCGAGGTGCGGGCCTTGCGTGAAAAGCCGATGAGGGCGACGTTCTTGACTTTCTTGTTGGCGGAGTATTTGGCGAAGTCGTTCGCCATTTTCTTGTAGACGTTCTCGGAGGAGGAGACGGGGTCCGCGCCCAGGGTGAGCGCGAAAGCGGCTGTTAGTGCCAGTGCCAGGGCCGATTTTATCTTTTTCATAACCCCTCCTCCTTCCGCACCAATACTTTAACAGAAGGGGTTATTGGAAACGCCAAAAAATAGTCAAATCTCAGTCAAATTTGTAGCCGTGGCCGGTCACGCTGGTGATGTGGGCGCCTATCTCGGGCCCCAGCTTTTTGCGCAGGGAGGACACGTGCACGCCCACCGTGTGCGGGTCGTTGTAGCTGGCCGGGTCGTAGCCCCAGACCGCCTCCAGCAGGTACGGGATGGACAGCAGGCGCCCCTCCTCGGTTATCAGCGCCATCAACAGGTCGAATTCCTTGCGCGTCAGGTTTATAACGGAATTTTTTATGGTGACGGCGCGGCCCGCCGGGTCTATCACCATGCCCAGCTTCCTGATATTCTCCGTCTTCGCCGCCGCGCCCTCGTAGCGCTTCATCACGGCCTTCAGCTTGGCCAGCAGCACCGGGAAAGAAAAGGGCTTCAGGATATAATCGTCGGCGCCTTTATTGTAGCCCGCCAGGATGTCCTCTTCGCTGATCTTGCTGCCGGAGATGATTATCACCGGCACCCGGGCGAAGCCGTCGCTTTCCTTGATCACCTTGCACAGCGTAAACCCGTCCAGGCCCTTCATCTCCGCGTCGGTTATCACCAGGTCCGGCTTCGATTCCCCGGCCAGCGCTACCGCCTCGGCGCCGCTGGCGGCCGCCGCCACGTTAAAGCCGTGCTCCTCCAGGTACCTGCGGGTAGAGTTAAGCACCAGGCTGTCGTCGTCCACTAAAAGTATTTTTTTGAACATATGGTTTCAGCCCCGCGGCCCGGCTACAGATATTTTACGGCCAGCCGCACGTCGTCGGTCCAGACGGCGCGCGCGCCCAGTTCCGCCAGGCGCCGCATGTCGCGCGGGTGATTGGCTATCCCGGCCGACACCTCAACGCCCGCCAGGCGGGCCTCTTCGGCCTGACGCGCGAAATTGAAGACCCCGGCGCCCAGGTAAAAGGCCTGTTTGGCCAGGGGCAGGCCGATCCAGCCGGTGCAGACCTTCGAGGCCCCGGCCTGCCAGGCCGTGTCCAGCAGGCGCGACGGAAAAAGGGGCATGACGGCCGAGCCTATGCCGGGAACCGCCGCGCGGGCGGCCGCCAGCAAGGCGCGCCTGGGGGAGAACGTCAGCATGAAAGCCCGCGCCTGCACCCCGGCGCGCGCTATCTGCAGCGCCAGGTCGGCGGCGTCGCTCTCTTTGTCCAGCGCCAGTTCGAAGTAGAAATCGCAGCCGGGCCGCAGGATCATCAGGTTAAGAATGTCGTCCAGGTGGGCTATGGGCTCGGCCCCCAGGACGCGCAGGGTCTTAAGGTGCGGCCAGGCCGTTTCGGAGATCTTCCAGTTTCGCCCGCAGAGCCTGCCGGCGGCCGCATCGTGGAAAGCCACGAACTGCCCGTCCGCGGTGCGGCGGATGTCGCATTCCACGGCCGAGGCGCCCGCCGAGAAAGCCGCCTTGAAGGCGGCCACGGTATTTTCGGGAGCGTTCAGCATACCCCCCCGGTGAGCGTATATCGAGATCTGCGCCATATTTAAATCCTGTTCTCCGGCGGGCGCTAAGGCTTCACGGCGATAACCAGCGCCACCCCGCGCACGCGCGGCCCCAGGCAATCCACGTCTTTCAGCCCGCTTTCATCCGACAGGACCCACTGTTCCTCCGGGTTCCAGGCATAGAGCAGCTTTTGCCTGAGCTCGAATCCTTCAAGCAGGTCTTCCAGCCTTTCCTTGTCGTAAACCCTGTAGCCCTCGTTCTCCCCGCGCCGGCCGTAGGGCACGGTAAGCAGCAGCACGCCTTTCGGCTTCAGTATTTTCCTGAAAAGGCCGACGATCTTTTTATCCCCCGACTCTTTGGTGGAAGCCCCGTAGGATTCCAGTCCGCAATGCTCCACGCTGGAAACCGCGGTAACGGCGTCGTACGCGTCCGGGTCAGAGCGCCGCTCGGCGAAATCGCCGATATAAAATTCAAGGTTGGGGTGGGTAAACCCGTAAGGCCGCAGGTCCACGCCTGTGACTTTATAGCCGATGGAGGCCATTTCCAGGACGAGGGGGCTGCTGGTGGAGCCGAAATCCAGGACCTTGCAGGGCGCCGGCGGCAGGTTGCGCAGCACGAAGGGGATCTCGACTATCCTTTCGGTGATGACGGGGGTGAGCAGCCTTTTCTTCAAAGGCAGCAGGGGAAGTTTCCAGATCAGCTCGTTTACGCCCCGGGAGAGGTCTTTGTCCCCGGAATACTGCGCCGGGCCCAGCATGGGGGTAAGATAGCAGGGCGCGGCCCCGTTCTTAAAAAGCTTTTTAAAGATACCCATCGTTCTCCTCATCCTGGCGTGCGGCCGCCGCGCCGCCGGCTACAGGTAAGATTCTACAATTTTTCCCGATATTTTTTCCGGCGGCCGGCGCCGGAGCGCGCGGCCTCAACGCCGGCCGAATTTTTGTATACTTTTTTTGAACTATGAGCACCGGCCGCATTGTTTTCAAGAATTTCGTCTCGCTTACCTTTTCAAATTCCATATCCAAAGTGGCCGGACTTTTCACGGTCGTCTACCTGGCCCGGGTGCTGGGGCCGCAGGAATTCGGCAAGATGAACTTCGCGCTGGCCCTGATCAGCTATTTTTCCATCCTGGCGAGCCTGGGCCTCGGCACCATCGGCGCGCGCGAACTGGCCCAGCGCCAGGGCGACCCGGCCGCGTGCATCAACCGCATCCTGAGCCTGCGGCTTCTCCTCGGCGCGGCGGCTTTCCTCCTGCTGGCTGTTTTCCTTTTTTTTCTTAAAGAGGATCCCGGCGTAAAACAGCTGGCGCTCGTCTACGGGCTCACCATGTTCACGGCCAATGTGCTGCCTTTCGACTGGGTTTTCCAGGGCATAGAAAAAATGGAATACCTGGGCCTTTCTTCCACCCTGCAGGGCCTGGCCTACCTGGGGCTCATCCTCCTCGTGGTAAAAGGAAGCCCGGACCTGTTCCTGATCCCCTGGATACTCCTGGCCGCCCAGGGCTGTTCCGTTCTTTTCATGTTCTTCGCATACCGCCGGCTTTTCCCGGCTTTCAGGCCGGCCTTCACGCCGCCTTCCAGCTGGAACATGCTGCGGCAGGCCATGCCGGTGGCGGCCTGGGGCGTCCTGACCGTGGTGACGCTCAACTCCGGCATAACCATACTCGGCTTCATGAAAACCCCGGAGGAAGTCGGCTATTTCTCGGCCGCCTACAAGATCGTCTGGATCATCACCGAGATCCTGCTGGCTTACGTCGCGTCCGTGTTCCCGACCATGGCCAAGCACCACGCCCTTAACCCGGAGAAATACACGGAGATAATCGACCGCACCGTTAAGTGGGGGACCATCCTGACCTTCCCGGCTATCGCCGGCCTGTGCGTGCTTTCCGTCCCCATCACCGCGCTGATCTACAGCAGCAAGTTCGCCGACGCGGCCGCCATCCTGGCGCTGCTGGCGGCGCTGCCCTACCTGATCTTCCTCACCAGCCTGTTCTCCCACGCCCTCATCGCCGCGCACCACCAGGACAAGGCGCTGAAAATTACCGCGATACAAGCCGCGCTTATCGTCGCGCTGAACCTGGCGCTTATCCCGGCTTACGGGGCCAAAGGCGTGGCCGCGGCGGCCCTCATCGCCACGGCGCTCAGCAATTACCTGTGCCGGCTCGAAGCGGGGCGCTTCATCCGCCTGGAAAAATACCGGCCGGTAAAACCCCTGCTGGCTTCGGGCGTAATGGCGCTGGCGTTGTGGCCCGCCGCGGGCCTCAGCCTTTTCCTGACCATTCCCCTGGGCGCCGCCGTCTACGCGGCCGCTATCCTGGCCATGAAAGGGATCCCCGGCGAGGACCTGGCCGCGCTAAAGGGCGCGCTGGGCCTGGGAGACAGAACATGATCTGCCCCGTCTGCCACGCGCCGCCGCCGCATGCCGGCCTGCCCGCGCACAAGGATCCCTTCGGCGGCAAGACCTATCTGCTTTACCGCTGCCAGGGCTGCGGCGCGGCCTTTTGCGATCCCATGGAAAACCCCGGGCCCGCCTGGTACGCCAGGGCGGCCGCGGTGTGGACCCCCGCCCGGCGGCCCGAAGTCCCGGCCTGGCGCCTCGAGGGCCTCAGGCGGCTGAAGGCCGAAAACCCGGGCCCCGCCAGCCTGCTGGAGATAGGCTGCTCGGATGGTTCCTTCCTGCTGGAAGCCAGGAAGCTCGGCTTCGAGGTTTACGGGGTGGATTTCGACGCCGAAGCCACCGCGCGCGCCCGCGCCGACGGACTCTCCGGCGTGACCACGGGATTTTTTGAGGATTTCGCAGCCAAGTCCGCCCGGAAATACGACGTAATAGTTTTCTTCCAGACGCTGGAACATTTGACCGATCCTCGCCGCTTCCTGGCCGAAGTCCGCGGCCTGCTGGCGCCGGGCGGGCACATTCTGTTCGATATCCCGGACGCGGACCGGCCGATGCCGGGCGGTTCCGGGCTGATAGATCTGCCCCCCCACCACCTGACGCGGTGGAGCGCCCGCACGGTAAAGAAATTTTTGGCGGACGGCGGTTTCGACATAACCTGTTTGGAATCCATGGTCACCTACCGCATACTGCGCGACGCCGCGGGCTCCAGCCTGGCCGAAACGCTGGGCGGAATTAAAAGAGCGCTGTCCGGCGGCGGCGCCGCGCGGGGCGGACAGGACGCGGCCTTGCCCGCGGCCCAGCCGGCCACGGCGGCCAGCCCGTCCGCGGCGTTCCGGCTCTTCGACCTGACTTACCGCTGCCTGCTGGCCCCGCTGGCGGCGCCGCTGTTCCTCGCGTGGCTGGCCGTCCTGCGGCTGGGCGGCCGCGGTTTCTATATTTTTTGCGGCGCGAAAGCGCGGCCCTGACGGCCGGCTCCGCCCAAGGATAAAATGCGCGTATCTATCATAATAGACACCTACAATTACGGCCGTTTCGTCCGCCAGGCGGTGGACAGCGCGCTCGCGCAGGATTACCCCGCCGACCAACTGGAGGTGGTGGTGGTCGACGACGGTTCCACCGACGACACCAATGCGCTGCTCGCGCCTTACGCCGGCCGGATCAAGTACGTGCTCAAGGCCAACGGCGGGCAGGCGATGGCCTTCAACACCGGCTTCGAGCAAAGTTCGGGCGAGGTCGTGATGCTGCTGGACTCGGACGACTACTGGCCGCCTGAGAAAGTGCGCCTGGTGGCGGAGAAATTTTCAGACCCGGAGGTCGGCATAGTCCAGCACCCTCTCCAGGACGTGGACGTCCAGGGCCGGCCGCTGCCCACCAACATGCCCCGGTGGCCCGGCACGTACACGCTGGAGACCCTGCTTGCCGGCGGCGCGCCCCTGGCCGCGGCCAGCGGGCTGGCGCTGCGCAGGGAAGTGCTGGCGAAGATCGGCCCCATCCCCGCCGACATCAGGTTCGCCTCCGATATCTACCTCATAGCCCACGGGCTTTTCTTCTGCAAAGCCGTCAACCTCGACGCCCCTCTGGGCGTGCACCGCATCCACGGCGCCAACAACTGGGCCGACAACTACCTGAGCCCGCAAAAGCTGCGCACCGGCCTGGAGATACAGCGCAATTTCCAGCGGCACCTGGACGAAAGGCTGCGCGCGGCCGGCCGCCGGCTCTCGCCGCTTTATATCATGCTGGAAGACATGGACGTAGGCCGCAGGGAGATCCTGCTGGCCGTGCATGAAAAACGCCGGCCGGAAGCTTTCGGCCTGTGGCTGCGGCTGTTCCGCCGCTTCGGTTTCGGCCGGTTCGGTTTTTTCCGCTGCGCCACGCTGGCGCTGGCGCTTCTCTCGCCCGGCCTCTACGTGTACGCGTCCAATTTGTACGCGCAAAACCGGTGGCTGGTGCGCCTGCGCGAGCTTTTCAGCCCTGTTTGACACCCCTGGTACCTACTGATATAATACTTTCACCGAATATGGCCTCTTCCCTCCTCAGTTCCTCCCTATGGCGCCATACCCGGAACACCCTTAAAAATATCGCGCTGAAAGCGGGCGCCGGCGGCCTGTACGGCGCTGCCGTTTCCGGCTACGTGTGGGGCCGCACGCTGCTCAACTACCTGCTGATGCGCCTTACGGACGCGCTCGGCCTGCCGCGCGCCGGCGCCTGGCCGCACGCCCTGTTCATCGAGACCTCCAACGTCTGCAACGCCCGCTGCGTCTTCTGCGCCTATCCCAAGATGCGCCGCGCCAAGAAGGCCATGTCCATGGAGCTGTTCAGGTCCGTCATAGACCAGTACGCCGGGCTGGGCGCCGAGGTGGATTTGACCCCCATAGTCGGGGACCCGTTCACCGACGCTAAATTCCTGGAGCGCCTGGATTATGTTTTCGCAAAGCCCGCTCTCCGCTTCCATTTTTTCACCAACGCCATCGCGCTGACGCCCCAAATTGGAGCCAGCCTGCTGAAATACGGCGACCGCCTAACGGTCAACATCTCTTTCGGCGGCTTTGACGCGCCGACCTACAGGAAGGTCTTCGGCGTGGACAGGTTCGACGACGCGGTAAGCAATATCCGCGCCCTGATAGAGCGCAAGCGCGCCGCCAAGTCCGCCCTGGGCCTGCAGATCAACCTGCGCACCCCGCTCGAGAACAACAAGGGGCCGTTCTGGGACTACCTCATGCGGGCCAAGGCCGACGGCCTGGCGGTGATCACGTGGATGGGCGCCTACGACTCCTGGGCGGGGCAGGTGGAGGAAACCGCGCTGGCGGAAGCCGGGTTGAAAGCCAGGCCCATGCCGGACAAATGCGGGCCCTGCCACCGCCTGCTCACCAGCCCGGTCATCCTGGCCGACGGCCTGGTGAACGCGTGCGCCTGCCGCGACGTGGAAGGGACCCTGATAATAGGGGACCTGAACCGGCAGCCCCTCAAAGAAGTGCTGGCCGGCCCGGCCCTTTACGACCTTTTGCGCCGCCACGCGGCCGGCGATTTCCCGGAAGTCTGCCAGAAGTGCACTTACTACGACCCCGTCTTTCCGCACTGGCTCAGCGGCCGGCCCGGCAGGAAGGATCCTTCGGTGCCCGTGGGGCCCGGCGGGGAACTTCCCGGATGAAGATCGCCATAGACATAAACGGGATAACGGCCTGCAGCGGGCTGGCCAACTACATGCGCCTGCTCATAAAGAGCCTGGCCGCCGCCGACGCCGTTAACCGCTACTACCTCTACCTCCACTCCTGGAACCTGCCCGCGCTGCCCCCCGGGCTTATCCCGGACGCGCCCAATTTCTCGCTGATAACCCAGAAGCTCCCGCAGACGGCCGAACTCCTGGGAGAACGGCTGCTGGGCCTGCGCCTGGTGGAGCCCTTCCTGCTCCGCCTGGGCATAGACCTTTTTCACGGGCCCTCCAACACGCTGCCCCGGCTTTCGCGGATAAAGTCCGTGCTTACCCTGCACCATTACATGCCGTTGGAGCACCCGTTCTTCTCCAAGGACATGGGCAGGATAGAAAAGTTCTACTTCCGCGCCACCGACGCCTCGCTGACGGAAGCCACCCGCGTTATCACCGACTCGGAGTACACCCGGCGCGACGCGATAAAAATTTTCTCCCTGGACCCGGCCCGCGTCACCACGGTTTACGCCGGCCCTTCGGAGCAGCCCCCGCCCCCCGAACCCGGGCGGACCGCCGGGATCCTGCGCGCTTACGGCCTGGCGGGCGGGTACCTGCTTTTCGTCGGTCCTATAAACGAGCGCAAGAACCTGCCCCGCCTGCTGGAGGCTTTCGCGCTGGCGCGCGCCGCCGGGCGGGACCTGAAGCTGGCGGTCTCCGGGGACGGCGCGCCGTCCTACCTGGCTTTGATCAGGGAAAAGGCCGCGGCCCTCGGACTGGCGGACCACGTGGTCTTCACCGGGCGCACCGACGCCGCGCAGTCGGCCGCCCTTTACGCCGGCGCCGCGGCGCTGTGCTACCCGTCGCTCTTCGAAGGCTTCGGCTACCCGCCCCTGGAGGCCATGGCCGCGGGCTGCCCCGTCATAGCTTCCAGCGCCGCCTCCATCCCGGAAATAGTCGGGGACGGCGGCCTGCTTTTCGACCCGGAAGACACCGCCGGGATGGCCGGCGCGATCCTCAAAGTGACCGGCGACGAGACGCTCAGGGCCGGCCTGATCGCCGCCGGCAAAATACAGGCCGGGAAATTCTCCTGGCAAAAGACCGCCGCGGAGATCCTGGCCGTTTACGGCCAGGCGCATAACGCTTAAGGGACGAACGGAAAAAATGCCCCTATTTACAGTCATCATCCCCTCGTACAACCGCGCGGCCCTGCTGCGCCAGACCCTCAAAAGCCTGGACGCGCAGACCTTCGCCGACTACGAGGCCTATATCATCGACGACGGCTCCACGGACGCCACGCCCGAAGTCTTCGCCGAGTTCGCCGGCCGGCGCGGCTGGCACTTCACGCGCTTCGAGGTTAACCGCCGCCAGGGCGGCTGCCGCAACTACGCCATGGAGCAAGCCGCGGGAGACTACATTACTTTTCTCGACGCCGACGATCTCTGGCTGCCGCGGCGCCTGGAGAAATTCGCGGAGCTGATAAAGAAAAATCCCGCGGCCGGCTTTATCTTTTCCAACGGCTACGTCCTGCGCGACGGCCGCCTGACCGGGAAATTCTTCGACGAGCGGCGCGCCGTGCCGCGCGGCAAACTTCCCCCCCACATGGCCATCTCCGACAAGTGGCTGCCCTATGTCACCACCAACGTGGCCTTCAAAAAGGCGGTCCTGGCAAAGACTGGGCCTTTCAGGACGGACATGAGCCACCTGGAGGACATGGAGCTGTACGTGAAGATCCTGCGCGACTGGGAAGCGGACTACCTGGCGGAACCGCTGTCGGTGTACCGCATCCACGCCCTCTCCGCCAACCCGGCCAGCCTTACGCTGAAATGGGACGACGGCGTAGCCGACTTTCACAAGGCGCTGGAGACGGCGGCCGCCGGCCCGGAGGCCGAAAGGGAGCTCAGGGATTATGTTTATTTAAAACAGGCCGAGGTCTACCTGAAGAACCTGCAACCGGGCAAGGCCCGGGCCTACCTGTTCAAAACCGCGTCGCGCGGGCCCGCTTTCCTCAAGCTGCTGGCCGGCACCTTCCTGCCGCGCCCGGCGCTGTCCCTGCTGCGCGCGCTGTACGGCCTTAAAAGAAAAGCGGCGCCCGCAGGGGACGCCGCCATGGCCGAGGCCGAAGCCTGGGTCAAAAAACTGGAACTGTGAACCGCCCGCCTTATTCCCCCCTGTAAGCCTTCGTCATCCTCTCGGGAGAAACCACCGTATAGCCGTTCTCGGCCAGCCATTTCACAAGCCGCTTGGAAGCGGTGCGGCTCTGCGCGTGGATGTCGTGCATCAGCACGATGCCTTTGCCGCGCTGCGCGATCAGCGCGACTGTCTTCTCGAAAAGTTCGTCGGGGTCCTTGGTGGACCAGTCGAGCGTGTCGATGGTCCAGCCCACCGGCACCAGGCCGAGCTCCGAATCTATGGCCTTCAGCGCCTCCACCGAGATGATGCCGTAGGGCGGCCTGAAGAAACCGGGTTTTTGGCCGGCGGCGGCCGTTATGGACGCGCTCACGCCGCCCAGCTGCCGCAAAGTCTCGGCGGTTGAAAGGGAAGTAAAGGGCTTGCCGGCTTCGGTGGCGTGGTGGTAGCCGTGCACGGCCACCGCGTGGCCGTCCTCGGCCGTTTTCTTTACCAGGGCTTTCCCGTTGACGCCCATCTTGGAGCCCAGCACGAAGAACACCGAGGGGGCCTTCGCGGCCTTCATCGCGGCGGAAACCTCCTCGGTCAGCGGGCCGGGGCCGTCGTCGAAAGTAAGGATGACTTCGCCTTTTTTCAGGAAGCCGTCGGACTGCACCAGGAAAGGCACGTTGTTCTTTACGTAATTTATCTGGCAGTAGCCGGCTTTTATGGGCACGCCGCGGGTCTCCGCCCCGCTCATGGCGGCCTGGGTGTAAAAACCGAACACGTCGTTAAGCTCGCTCACCACCCTGAACGAAACCTCGCCCCGCTTGCGGCCGGTTTCGCCCGCGTAGGCGGCGCCGGACTGGCGGCTTATGCCGCGGCCCAGGCTTTCGAGCCGGGCGCGCAGGTACTGGCCCGAGACCGAAGCTTCGATAAATTCGGGACTGTTCTGCGGGGACACGTAGGCCACGCTGGAATAAACTTTAAGAGCCGAATAGATCTCCTGGTACTCCGCCTTCAGCGCGTCGAGGTCGGGGACCGCGGCCGGCACGGCGGGAACTTCCACGGAGGAAGGTTCTTCAGGCAGCCGCAGGTCCAGGGCTGAAAGCGAAAGGAAAGGCAGGAAAAAAACGAGAGAAGCCAGCAGCGGGGTTTTTTTATTCATTTGGTCGTCCTATATCTATATTATGCCCGTAAAGCGGGCGCGATATAAGAGCCAAAAGGCCCAAGAACGCGGTGTTTTTGGACCTAGGCAAAAAGGGCCTGAGGGGAGAGGGTTCAGACGCCGCTGGTTATAAAGTACCAGATCAGCATCGCTATGATCAAAGACAGGATCTTTATCTGCCAGTTGCGGGTAAAAAGTTCGGGGATGTTCATACCTTGGCTCCATCCTGGGCCGGGGGCGGGGTTTGGGCGGGCGGCGCGGGCTGCTGGGCCGCGGGGGGCGCTTCAGGCCTGGCGGACTTTCTGAGCAGCGTTTTTTCCGCCTTGGACCGGTACAGCTGGTAAAGCATCGCCTCGAGGTCCTTGGGGTCCACGGCCTGCTGCAGCTTGCCGTTGCGGGCCACGGACAGCATGCCCGTCTCCTCGGACACTATGATGATGATGGCGTCGGCCACTTCGCTCAGGCCCAGCGCGGCCCGGTGCCGCATGCCCAGGATCTTTGAAAGCTCCTGCTGCTCGGTCAGCGGCAGGATGCAGCCGGCGGCCACCAGCCGGTTATTGGCGATGACGGCCGCCCCGTCGTGCAGGATGGTGTTCTCGTGAAAAACGGTAAGCAGTATTTCCTTGGAAACCTCGGCGTTGATCCGCACGCCGGTGTCCACGATGTCGCGCAGGGCCATGTCCTGCTCCAGCACTATCAGCATGCCCATCTTCTCCGCGGCGGCCGAGCGCACGGCCTCCATCATCTCGCCGATAAAGCGGTACTCGGCCGACACCATCATGCGGCCCAGCGGGTTGGAGCCGATGTTGGCCAGGGCGAAGCGGATCTCCGGCTGAAACACCACGATCAGCAGCACGATGCCGGCCACCCAGAACTGCTGCATCAGCCAGACGGTGGCGCCCAGGTGCAGGTAGCGCGCCACGGCGGTGACCAGGGCCAGGATGAACACGCCCCAGACTACCTGCATGGCGCGGGTGCCCTTCAGCAGCAGGATAAGCCTGTAGACGATGTAATAAACGGCCAGTATGTCGGCCAGGGCCCGGATATAATGCAGGTACAAATGTCCCCCGTTCCTCAGGCCGCCTTGGAGGCGGCCATGAGCGAATCTATCTCCGCTGCGTCGATAACTTCGTTCTCTATCAGGCGCGCCGCGATGGCGTCCAGCGCGCGCCGGTTGCCGGTCAGCACGCCCTTGGCCTTGGCGTAGCAGTCGCCGATGATGCTCTTGATCTCTTCGTCCACCAGGCGGGCGGTCTCGTTGGAATAGCCGGCCTGGCGCATGATGTCGCGCCCGAGGAACACCTCGGACTCGTCCTTTTTAAGGGACTGCAGCCCGATCTTTTCGCTCATGCCGAATTCCATCACCATCTTCTGGGTATAGCTGGTCACCTTGGTCAGGTCGTCGTGGGCGCCGGTGGTGATCTCGCCTATGGCGATCTCTTCGGCGGCGCGGCCGCCCAGCAGCACGCACAGGCGGTTGAGGATCTCGGTCTTGGAGGTGAGGTACTTGTCCTCCAGCGGCATCTGCATGGTATAGCCGAGCGCGGGCCCGCGGGGAATGATGGTCACCTTGTGCACCGGGTCGCAGCCGGGCAGCGTCTTGGCCACCAGCGTGTGGCCGGCCTCGTGGTAAGCCACCACCCTTTTTTCGCTTTCCGAAATTATGCGGGACTTGCGCTGCGGGCCGGCGATGCTCTTCTCGATGGCCTCTTCCAGGTCCTTCAGGTCCACGGACTTCTGTTCCTTCTTGGCGGCCAGGATGGCGGCCTCGTTGACGATGTTGGCCAGGTCCGCGCCGGTGAAGCCGGGGGTGTGCCGGGCTATGACGGAGAGGTCGGTGTCGGCGGTGAGCTTTACCTTCTTGGCGTGCACGGTCAGGATCTCGAGGCGGCCCTTGATGTCGGGCACCGGCACGTTGATGCGCCGGTCGAAGCGGCCGGGCCGCAGCAGCGCGGTGTCCAGCACGTCGGGGCGGTTGGTGGCGCCGATGAGGATAATGCCTTCCTTGGATTCAAAGCCGTCCAGTTCCACCAGCATCTGATTGAGGGTCTGCTCGCGCTCGTCGTGGCCGCCGCCGATGCCGGCGAAGCGGGAGCGCCCGACGGCGTCCAGCTCGTCGAGGAAAATTATCGCGGGGGCGCTTTTCTTGGCCCGCTCGAACAGGTCGCGCACGCGGCTGGCGCCCACGCCCACGAACATCTCCACGAACTCCGACCCGGAGGCGGTGAAGAACGGCACGCCGGCCTCGCCCGCCACGGCCCGCGCCAGCAGCGTCTTGCCGGTGCCGGGAGGGCCGTACAGCAGCACGCCCTTGGGCAGCTCGCCGCCCAGCACCTGGTATTTCTTGGGGTTCTTCAGGTAATCGACTATATCCTTAAGCTCTTCCTTGGTCTCGTCGCAGCCCGCCACGTCCTTGAACGTGACCTTCTGCTTCTTGAGGTCCTGCTGGCGCGCCTTGGATTTGCCGAAGGACATGGCCTGCTTGCCGCCCATCTGGGCCTGGCGCATGAACAGGAACCACCACAGGAAAACGAACAGGACTATCCAGCCGACGTTCAGGATCAGGCTGGCGATCCAGCTGCGGTCGGCCTCGGCGGAGAAATTCCCCACGCCGGCGGCTTCCATATCCTCTATCAGCTTGGCGTCGGCCAGCGGGATGGTCTTGAAGATGACGGCCTTGTCGCCTTCCTTCAGTTCGCCCCGGATGAGGTCCGGGCGCACGGTGACCTTGCTCACCTGCTTGTCGCGCAGCTTGGCCTTGAACTCCGAATAAGGGATCTGGCGCTCGCGCTCCACGCTTTTTACGTTCTGGTAGACCGCCACGAACAGCGTGAAGGCCAGGAACCAGAAAAGCAGCTGCCTGAAATTCTTTTTTAACGGCATGGGTTGTTTCCTTCTATGGCGGACTTTTTCAGCACGCCTACGTACGGGAGATTGCGGTAGATACCGTTGTAGTCCAGCCCGTAACCGACTACGAACTTGTCCTCGATGGTGAAGCCCGAGTACTTTATCGGCACATGGGCCTTGCGGCGGCTGGGCTTGTCCAGCAGCGTGCAGACCTCCAGCGACCTGGGCCTGCGGGTTTTCAGGTTCTGCAGCATGTATTCCATCGTCAGGCCGGAATCCACTATGTCCTCGACGATCAGCACGTCGCAGTCCTCTATGCTCTCCTTGAGGTCGAGCAGGATGCGCACCACGCCGGTGGAATGCGCGCCGGAGTACGAAGAAAGCATCATGAAATCCAGGCGCGCGTCCGTGGAGATGTTCTTGGCCAGGTCGGACATGAAGAGCACGCAGCCCTTCAGCACCCCGACCAGGGTGACGCAGCGGCCCGCGTAGTCGGCGGAGATCCGCTCGCCCAGCTTTTTAACCCCCGCCTCCAGTTCGGCGCGGGAGATCAGGACTTCTTCGATATCCTTATGCATGCAGTGTATATTTTAGTTTTTTTGGAGTTTTTTTACCATAAGAACCGGGCAAAAGGAAGCCCGGGGCTTTCGCCCCGGGCTTTCCGGTTCCGCCCTGGCTGCGGCGTCTTATTCCTGGCCGGCCTGGGGCCTGGCCGAAAGCTGCGCGTAGAAGAACTGCGACATGATCTGCGAGACCAGGCCGGGCTTCGTTTCGAGCTCCGCGGGGGAGTTGATCTTCTTGGCGGCCGCGATGTCGCGGGCGAAGGCGGCGTCCAGCTTGGCCACGGAAGCGCGGTCAAGGATGTTCACGTTCACTTCGGTGTCGATGCGCTCGCCGCGGGGATGCAGGTTGTAGGACCCGATGTCGGCGAACTCGCCGTCCACGGTCATGAACTTGGAATGCAGCGTCTGCAAGGTGCCCTGCTTGAGATAGATGTTGACCCCGGACTGCTGCAGCGGGATGAGGCACTTGGCCATCGCGTCCACTATCGGCTTGCCTTCCGCGTCGATGCTCTCTTTGGAATTGGTAAGGATGTTGACCTCGACGCCGCGGGCGCGGGCCTCGAGCACGGCCTGGGTGACGGCCGGGATGGCCACGAAGTAGGCGTTCTCTATGTTGATGTTCCGGGTGGCGCCGTACATGGCCTTGATGATGCTGACCAGTATCGGGGAGGTCTTGGGGGGGTTCTGGAGCACCACCGCCACGCGGGCATTGCCGCCCTCGTAGTCGGCGTTCTGCAGGCCGCGCACGTCGACCGATTTGTAGCCGAGCTTTTTGGCGGCCACCTGTTTATTCCAGACGTTGCCGAGCAGGATCTTGGCTTCCGCGACCGCGGGCCCGGAGAAGAGCACGTCGGTATCGCGCCACAGGACGGTGCCGGCCTTGTGGGAGTAGACGTCGCCGAAATTCATGCCGCCGGCGATCGCGTACTTGTCGTCGGCTATCATCACCTTCACGTGCCAGATGTCGCCGGAGCGGTCCAGGTCGGTGTGGCGAAGGATCTCCAGGCCGGCGTCCTGCATCATTTTCACTACTTTCTTGCCGTGGCTGGAGGCCACCGTGTCGTCTATCATGATCTGCACGGTGACGCCTTCTTTGTGCTTGGCTATCAGCATCCGGGCGGCCTCATAGCCGGTGGTGTCGTCGTAAAAAGCCCAGCTGGAGATCAGCAGGCTCTTCTTGGCGCCCTTGATCATGGCGTCCTTGGCCTGGAAGGACTGCGGGCCGTCTATAAGGAACCGGGTATAGTTGCCGGAAGCGAACCTGGCGCCGGTCGCCTGCTCGAACTCGGCTATGAAGCCGGAGTCGGTGAACAGGGAGGGCTGGCCGGCCTGGCGGGCGGGGAAAGCTTTAGACTTGGAAGCCTTTATCACGCGCTCGGAGATCGCTTCGAAGGAAGGGGCGCCCGTGCCGGGGAACCAGCCGAGGTCGGAGATCTGCGTGCCGAGGGCGTGCCAGATGGTGACGGCGGTGCCGGCGTAGGAAACGGGCTCGGGCCCGGTGAAATCCTGGGGAGCGGCCCTGTCGGGCTGCGGGGTCGGGATATCGCCGGCCTGCACCGGGGCGCTTTCATAAGCGAGTCCCCCGAGCGCCTGGGCGGTCGTGGTAATTTTACCGCTGAATTCCTCTATCCTGGTGTCAGCGGCGGCCGGGGAGACGGTCTGCGCGCCGGAGAACTGGGGAAGCATGACACACGAAACCAAGAGTGAGAGGGCGAGTTTTTTGTTTGTCATGGTTATAGTATACGGCGCCGGCGGCTTTTCTTAAAGGGCCGTAAAGACCCAAAAGCAAGAAAAAAGGACCCATAAGAAAATGGGCCCTAAGGGCAATTTAAACGACCGGGCTAATGTACCCGCGCGCGCGGACCTATAAACGCGGAGTTATTTTCAGGGATGTCTTTTAAAATTAAATGGATAATATAGATATCTATATTATATCAGTCCAAATCCATAGGATTTAGCGGCTTTGAGGTATCGCCTGAATCCTCAATGCGCTTCTTTTCCTGCTTAAACTTCTCCTCCAGCTCTTTCTTCTTTTCTTCCATGGATTTCCCCGCATTGGTGAAATAGTCATCAAGGCGGCTTTTGTCGGCCTTCATTTTCTTAAAGGCTTCCTGCATGGGGTCCGTGCCTTCCTTGACCTCCGGCTTATCCCAGTGCCGCAGCACCTTGCCGTTCTGTCTGTCCACTTCAATGCGCGCTTTGCAGCACGGGCAATCCACAAGAAATGTTCCTTCCCCCATATACCCTCCGATCCGCTATTTTATTCCCCAGACGGGGTGCTGCTGCGGCAGAACTTTTACCTGGCTCAGTTTTTCGGCGGCCAGGCAGCAGGCCTCCCGCACCAATTTGGCGGAAGGCCGCTTTACCCCGCCCCGCCTCGCGGTGGCCGGCTGCAGGAAGAAAGGCGCGGAAGGGCACACCGAGGCGGCCAGGTCCACGGCTTTTTTAATATCCGCCAGTTTCGTTTTGGAAGAGAGCACCGTCTTTATAAAAGTCTTGCCGGGGGCCGCGGCCAGAAACTTCCTATGCTCGGCCCAATACCCCTTCTGACCGGTGGAAGAGGGCAGTTTGATGTCCATCGCTATAACGTCCAGCAGGCCTTTCACCCGGCCCAGCTCGCGGTGCAGCACGCCGTTGGTCTCCAGGTGCAAAGCCAGGCCGGCGCGCTTAAGCGCCGGGGCCAGGACCTTTATGAACCGCCACTGCAGCAGCGGCTCGCCCCCGGTAAGGGACACGGCTTTGGCCTTTTTCGCCCGGGCCAGCTTTATCACCAAAGCCGCGGTCCGCGCGGCCGGCAGCCAAAGCGCGGCCGCCCCGTCCAGCGCGGCGGGCTCGTCGCAATAGGAGCAAGCCAGGTTGCAGCCCGCGAACCGCAGGAAGACCTGCCGCTGCCCGGCGTAAAGCCCCTCCCCCTGGAGAGAGCAGAAGATGTCAGCCACCGGGGCCGTCAAAGTTTTCATTTTTTCGCCGCGGGGTCGGGGAAGCCGGCCTCCGCGAAGCCTCTGGCGCGCAGCTTGCAGGAATCGCAGCGCCCGCAGGGCAGGCGGCCGCCCCGGTAGCAGGACCAGGTAAGTTCGAGGGGAGCGCCCAGCTTTACGCCCAGGCGCGCTATGCCGGCCTTGCTCAGCTTTATCAGCGGGGTAAGGAGCTTTATCTTTCTGCCGCCGGCCCCGCTGCGCGTGCCGTAGGCGGCGGCCTTCTCCAGCGCGCGGTAGAATTCGGGGCGGCAGTCGGGGTAGCCGGAATAGTCCACCACGTTGGGCCCCAGCACCACGGCCGCGGCGCCCTCAGCGTCCGCCAGCGAGAAACCGGCCGAGGCGAAGACCAGGTTGCGGCCCGGCACGTAAGTGGAAGGGATGGCCCCTTTGGCGCCGATCCCGGCCGCCGCCACGTCGGGCAGCTTCATTTTTTTATTCACCAGGGAACAGGAGGCGAACCAGGGGAACGCCAGTTTTATCTCGTAAAGCCTGACTTTCAGGCGCCGGGCGATGGCGCGGGCGGCCGCGTTCTCCCGGCCGTGGCGCTGGCCGTAGTCGAAGGAAACCGCCAGGCAGTCGTAGCCCTTCGCAAGCGCCCAGCACAGCGCGGTGGTGGAATCCAGCCCGCCGGAAAAAAGGACCACGGCTTTTTTCTTCATACGGCGTTCTCCACTATGCCCGCGCCGGCCCGGAACTTTATCCTGGGCACGGCTTTCATATAGCCCTTGCGGAGCACCAGCTCCATATCCCGCTTGCCGGTCTCGGGCCTGAAAGTCATGAAGTCCAGCACCCGGCCGCTGGCGTGGATCTCTTCGAGCGCCGCGGGGAAGGCGTCGCGGCCCGCCAGTTCGCTTTCCAGGGCGCGCGCGCAGATCATGTCCTCGACGTGCCTGACGTCGTAGAACAGGCAGGCCGGGACGATGAGCGTCGGCTTGGGGTTTTCGCGGCAGTAAGCGGCCAGCGCCGGGAAATTAGCGAAGCAGCCCACCAGGATCTCGTCCGCCAGCAGCAGCGAAGCGGCGGCCGGGGAGCCGGAATTGGTCACGGAGAGCGCCGCGCGGGAGGGGTCGGAACCGTGCAGCGCCGTATACGGGGAATTGTCGAACTGCTCCACGCCCAGGTCTATCTCGGAGAACAGGTCGGCGGCTTTCTCGCGGGCGCGGGCCGCCAGGGCCAGGGCCGGGACCGGGTAGACGCGCACGTCGCGCCGCCCGCTTTCCACGAGCGCGCAGATGGTGTTGGAGAACCGGAACAGGTCTATGACTATGCCGCGGCCGCGCCAGATGCGGGCCTCGGACGCGTCCAGGGCTATCTTAACTTCATTTTGCGGTAGGGGTGGAGGCGGATGTGACATATTTTATGGCCAGCGCGCTTATGTAGAGCTCGGGCTCCTGGTAAACACCCATCTGCGGCCCGGACTCCACGGAGTCCACGGCGATTATGACGGCGTCGGCGCCCATGGAGGCGGCCGATTTGCGGGCCTGCAGCTTCAGCTTCTCCAGCTCCGCCTGGCCGGTCTCGGCGCTGACCCTGGGGCTGTGGATGATGCCTATGCCGCCCCAGGGGGCGCGGGTCTCTTCGCGCGAAGAGAAAACCTCGACCTCGCGCCAGTCGCGCGGGGAGAACCAGGGACCGACCTGGATGACGTCGAGCTTTAGGGATGCGCAGGCGCAGAGCGCCAGCAGGGCCGTAACGAGGACGGCTGACCGCATCAGGGCTGGTCTATGCCGAGGTCCCGGCAGATCTTCCTGACGGTGAAATCGGCTATTTCAGTATGCCTGGTAACGGGGATTTCCTTGCTTGTTACGGGGTTCATGAAGACGGAGTACTTGCCGCCCTCCCGGGAGAGTACGCAGCCCTTGCTGACGAGATGTCTAACCAGATCCTTGCGTTTCATATATACCTCTTGCGGGCGCGCGAGGTACGGCGACCGCAATTATATTTTAGCAATTCTGAAGGCCTTCGTCAGTCCATGCTGCGGGGAATGCGGTCCAGGAGCTTCCAGGAAACGCCGGTCTTGCCCAGGATCACCTGCACGAAAGAGAGAGCGCCGTCGTCGAGACTTTCGAAGACCAGCACGGTGCGCCCGGCCTCGGTGATGATCCCTTTGCACTGCCCGTAGGAGGAAGGCAGGCCGCCGGGAACCGCGGCTTCTTCCTGGTCGGCGGCCCCGGCCGAGAAACGGCCCGTGTCTTCCGCGTCCGGCTTCGAGTCTATCATCACCACGGATTCTTCGGCGTCCTGTTCTTCCTGCCTGGCCTCGGCCTTTTTCTGCGCCTCGGCGCGGGCCGCTTTTTTAGCCTTAGCCTGCGCGGGGGTTTCCGCGGGGGCGGCGGCGGGCTTCGCCTCCGGCGCGCTTTTTTTCACCGCGGCGGCAGGCTTCTCCGCTACGGGCTGGTCCGGCGCCTGCGCCTGGACGGCCGAGCAGCAGCCGAGCAGCAGCAGCGTAAGTAAAGTTTTTTTCATGATAAGACCTCCGGAACAATTAGCGGTCCGCCGGAAAGAGCGCTTTCCTTAAAACCGCTTAACAGCCACTTTCCCCGTCTTTATGCCCAGCAGCCTGAGCGCGAGGCCTGAAAATCTTTCGGGGGCGTCGCTCACTATGAATTCCGAGCTCCCCTTGCGCCCGCGGTTGAGCAGGCCGCGCCGCTCAAGGTCCGCCTTGGCGCACGCGGCGGTGACCCGGGCGGAATCCACTATGCGGGTGCGCGGCCCCATCACGGCCGCTATGACTTTTTTCAGCAGCGGGTAATGCGTGCAGCCCAGTATCAGCGCGTCCACCTTTCTCCCGCGGAAAGGCGCCAGGTACTCCCGGGCCACGATGGCCGCCACGGGTTTGGAACACCAGCCCTCTTCCACCAGGGGTACGAACAGGGGGCAGGCCTTCTCCAGCACTTTCACGCGGGCCCCGGCCGCGGCCAGCGCCTTCGAATACGCCCGGCTGTTCACCGTGGCCGAAGTCCCGGTCACCAGCACCCTGCCGCCGGCCGGGACGGCCTTCAGCGCGGCCTCCACGCCGGGCAGAATAACGCCCAGCACCGGCACCGGGGAAAGTTTCCTTATCTCGTCGAGCGCCAGCGAGGAAGCGGTATTGCAGGCCACCACCAGCAGCTTTATCCTGCGCTCCAGCAAAAACGCCGTTATCTCTTTTGAAAAAGCTATGACGGCCTGGGCCGACTTGGTGCCGTAGGGCACGCGGGCCGTGTCGCCGAAATAAACCAGGTTCTCCCCGGGCAGCAGGGCGCGCAGGGACTTGAAAACGGTAAGCCCGCCCAGCCCGGAATCGAAAATGCCTATCGGCCGTTCGCTGTCTTTCATTCCCCCCTCACTTCCACTGCTTCATCTCGGCGTACTTCAGCACGCCCCGGAACACGGCCCCGGAGATCTTGGCGCGCGTTTTCTTGTCGTTCATGTGCTTCTGGTCGAAAGAATTGGTCATGAAGCCCATTTCCACCAGGATGCCGGGGGAATAAGTGCCGCGCAGCACGTAGAAAGCGGCCTGCTTCACCCCGCGGTTATTGAACGGGGTGCGCTTCTCCATCTCCGCGGTCACAAGCCCGGCCAGGCGGCTGCCCTCGTTAAGGTATTCGTTGCGGGCCATGGAATGCAGCAGCATGGCCGCGGGATCGCCCTGCCCCGTCCCGTCCTCCAGGCCTATCACGGAGTTTTCGTAATCCGCCACTTCCGCGGCCCACGGGTCGGAAGCCTTCTCCGACATGAAGTAGATCTCGAAGCCCTTTTCGCGCCTGTCGCGGGAAGCGTTGGCGTGGATGGAGATGAAGATATCCGCCTTGAAATTGTTGGCCACCACGGACCTGTCGGCCAGCGGGACGAACTCGTCCGAGGCGCGGGTCAGCAGCACGTCGAACATTTCCTCGCCCTTGAGCAGGTCGTAAAGCTCCTTGGCCACCAGCAGGTTCAGTTCCTTCTCTTTCAGGCCGAAAAGCTTGCGGCCGCCGGGATCCTTGCCCCCGTGCCCGGCGTCTATGACTATTTTTTTACGGCCCCCGCGCTCCACGGTCATCTTGTCCGGGATGTTCATGCCGCCAGCCGCGGCGGCCTGCGCCGTCACGGTGGCCGCCGCCAGCCCGAACTCCGGGTTGTCGGGCGGGATCACCTGCGGGGCCGGCGCTTCCAGCGCCGCGCCGTTTATGGACTGCGGGATGGAGCTTCTGAGCTTCGCGACGTCCAGCACCAGGCGGTCCGGGTCGGCCAGCTTGAAAACGTTCACGCTGCCGAAATTCTCGTCGGGATTCACCACCACCCTGGCCATCTTGTTCTCCTGCACCAGGTCCACCCCGCGCACCACGCCGTCGCCGATGTTGATCTTTTCCTCGCCGCGGATCACGCCGCCCATGATCGTTACCTTGAAAAGGTTGTTCTCTTTCTGTGAGGTCTGCCATTCCAGGGGCTCTTCCATGTAGACCACGATGCGCGTCTTGTCCTGGTAGGAGAAGAAATTCACCGAGGTGATGTTGACCTCGCGCTGCGCGCTCAAAGCGCCGGTAGCCTTGTTATAGTCCAGCCTGAAGCCGAAAGCCTCGGCGAAATACTTGGAGACGAAGAAGTCCAGCGCCAGGAAGGCCTTGCCGCCGCGCACTATCAGCGGGTTGGGGAAATCCACTTTGTCGTCGTTGATAAGCACGGAGTCGGACTTCATGAAGAAGACGACCTTGTTGCCTTTCATCTGCAGCATCAGTTTACCCGAGACCGGGGACCAGTAGATCTTGCCGCCGATGATCTTGGCGGCTTCCGAGGCGTTCAGGTAAGCGGTCCCGTTCAGGCTGTAGGTGCCGATCTTGCCGGAGTACACCCCGTTCTTGAGATAGGTTACCTCGTCCACCCGCGCCTCCACCGGCGCGCAGAACGCGCCCAGCAGCAATAAAAATACAGATATACATTTCAGCATAATGACGGTCTCCAATCGGCGGCTGTACTGTCCGGGAAGCGGCCGGTTCTTTCGCCGGCCGCCGCGCGCTTGCGCTTACTCCAGGATGATCCGGTAGTCTTCCCAGGTAAGCTGGGGGTCCGAGGCGATCTTCACGCTGCGGTGCACGTTCTTCTCTATCATCGCCAGTTTCTTCTTGAGGACTTCGCACAGTATCGGGTGCGTCACCACGCGCAGGTTCCCGCCGGGGCGGCCCATGGTGATATTGTGGATCTCCCGCTGGATCTTTATCCGGATGCTCTCGCTGGAGAGCACGCGGCCCGAACCGTGACACTCGGGGCATTCCTCGGTAAGCAGGCTGACCGTGCTCTCGCGCTTGCGCTCGCGGGTCATCTCCACCAGGCCCAGGCGCGTAACGGGCAGGATGCGGATCTTGGCGCGGTCGCGGATGACGGCTTTTTCCATGGCTTCCACCAGCTTGTGCCGGTTGGAGGCCTTTTTCATGTCTATGAAGTCTATCACGATAATGCCGCCGATATTGCGCAGCCTGAGCTGGCGCGCGGCTTCCTGCGCGGCCTCCAGGTTGGTGGCGGTCACGGTCTCTTCCTGGGACTTGGAGCCGGTGAAGCGGCCGGTGTTCACGTCTATGGCGCACAGGGATTCGGCTTCCTGGATGATGATGCTGCCCCCGTTGGGGAGCGGCACCTTTATCCGGCGCAGCTCGTCGATCTCCTTCTCGATGTTGAAGGCCTTGAAGATGGGCGTCTTGTTGTCGTAGAACTTTATGCGGTCCTTCAGGTCCGGGGAGATCTTGGCGGCGAATTCCTGGACGTTATTGAAGTCGTCCTTGTTGTCCAGCATGTAGATCGTGGTGTCCTCGGAGAGGATGTCGCGCGCCACCTGCATGGTCATGTCCATGTCCTTGTGCAGCAGGGCGGGCGGCCGGGAATTGTCGAAGCGGGCCTGCACGGTGTCCCACATCTTGAGCAGGTACTTTACCTCGCGCTCCATCTCCTCTTCGGTGGCGCCCTCGGCCTCGGTGCGCACGATGCAGCCCTTGGTGCCCAGCGTCTTGGTGTCGGCGATCTTGCGCATGATCTCTGAGAGGCGCTTGCGCTCTTCCGCGTCCTCGATATTCTTGGACACCCCCACGAACTCCTGGAACGGCGTCAGCACCAGGTAGCGGCCCGGCAGGGACACGTCCATGGTCACCTTCATGCCCTTGGTGCCGATGGCGTCCTTGGTCACCTGCACCATCACTTCCTGGTCCTTGCGGAGCAGCTTGTCTATCGGCTCCTTCTGGTTGCCCAGCACGTCGGAGATATAGATGTAGGCGTTCTTGTCCAGGCCGATGTTCATGAACGCGCTGGAAATGCCGGGCAGCACGTTCTCCACGGAGGCCTTGTAGATATTGCCCACGATATTGCCGGAACTGCGGCGTTCCCAGAACAGCTCCGCCAGTTTGCCGTTCTCCAGTATCGCTATGCGCGTCTCCTCGAACGAGGTGTTCGCGAAAATTTCTTTCTTCACTTTTACGTTTGCCATATTAAAACTCCTTAAAAACCGAATATCAGAATACTTCCAGCTTGCCGCTGGAATCAAACCAGTACAATTCCTTCCTGACCATCCGCCTGAACGCGGGTTTTCCCCCCGCCATCAATTCCGCCACCGTCTCGGGCTTCACGCTGCGCCCCGGGACCAGCCTCAGCGTGACCTTCAGCAGCGCGGAGACCTGGTCGAAAGAGGCTGAAAGCACCGGGACCCTGGCGTCCAGGGTCTTGCGCTCTCCCGAAGGCTTCACTTTCTCGAAAGGCGCCGTTTTCAGCGCCATGAAGGCGTCCACCGCCGCCTGCGAGAACCCCGCGGGGAACTCGCCCTCCAGAAAATACTCGGCGGCGTTCACGGCCGCCTCTATCGAAGGGAAAAAGACCGGGATGCGGCGCGCCGAAAGCAGCCGGAAGCGCTCGTCGTCGAGGGGCTGCAGCTTCTCCAGCGCCTCGGCGTCACGCACGAACTCCTCGAGATACAGGTCCGCGTATTCGCAAAGGCTTTCGTGGCCCACCGAGACCGCGGGCCCGAAGGCCATGCGCGGCGAGACGGTGCCGCCCGCCTTGGCGGGCCAGAATTTCAGGCCGCAGGCGGCCGCGCGGCCGCGCAGCACTTTTATCTGCTCCAGGTGGCTCATGTCCTTCGCCGGGGCCAGCCTGGCGAATTTCAGCCTTATGCGGGATTTAGGTCCTTCGTTCATATCAGGTTAATGCGTACCGCCGCGCGTAGACCGATTCCGCTATCCCCAGCGCCGCCATGGTGGCCACCAGGTTGGAGCCGCCGTAGGAAACCAGCGGCAGCGGCACCCCGGCCACCGGCGCCAGACCGAGCAGCATGCCGAAATTCACGCAAAAATATACCAGGAACATGGCGAAGATGCCGCAGTTCACCAGGTACCCGAAACGGTCGCGCGCCATGCGGGCGCCCTGCATTATCCTGCGCATCATCAGCACGTAGAGCCCGGTTACCAGCAGCATGCCCCAGAAGCCGAGCTCTTCGCCGACCACGGCCAGGATAAAATCGGTGTGCCGCTCGGGCACGAAACCCAGGCGCGACTGCGTGCCCGAGAAGATCCCCCGCCCGAGGATGCCCCCGGACCCTATGGCGATGCGGGCCTGGAGCAGGTTATAGCCGGCGCCGCGCGGGTCGCTTTCCGGCGACAGGAAAACCTCCAGCCGCTTCTGCTGGTACTCTTTCATCTGGGTCTTGACCAGCATGCCGGAGAAAAAGCCCAGCACCAGCACCAGGGCCGCCCCGGCGCAATAGATGCCGGACACGTTGGCGTAGAGCTGCACCGAAAGCCTCCACAGCAGCCAGGCCCCGAAAGCCACGGCGGCCACGAAGGAGCCGGCGCTCAGCCAGGAATCCGACAGGTGGAAGAAATAGCCCACCAGCGCGTTATCCAGCAGCTCCGGGTTAAGGGAGATGACGGTCCACAGGATAGGGAACAGCGCCGAAATGAAAGCGTAGCCCAGTATGATGGACAGGTGGAAGAGGCTCGCCCCGGAGGCGAAAAGCATGATAAGCGCCACGGGGAAAGTTATAAGGATGGCCGAGAAGTCGGGCTGTTTGATCAGCAGGAAGAAGACCGGCACGCACAGCGCGAAGGCGCCCAGCACCGTCTGGAGCTCGCGGATCTTGCCTATGCGCTTGTCCAGGAAATTGGCGAGTACCAGGATCAGCCCCACCCGCGCGAACTCCGAGGGCTGGATGGAGAAGAAGGGCAGCCGGAACCAGGACCTGGCGCCCTTGTCCACCACGCCGAAGACCAGCACGGCCACCAGCGCGGCCAGCAGGACGCCGTACACGAACCGCCACTGGTCCTGGTAAACCTGGTAGTTGAGGCTCCAGGCCGCGCCGAACACCAGCAGGCCCAGCGGGATGGCCATAAGCTGTACCCGTATGATCCGGGCCTGGCTGGGCAGCACGGCCACGGAGGAAAAAACGGCGAGGGTGCCCACGGCCAGCAGGATAAGCACGCACAGGAACAGGGCCCAGTCCATGCGGTTCTTTTTAAGGCCGGTCTCGGCGGTAAGGATCACAGGACCTCCTGGCCGGCCGGGCCCGCAGGGGTCGGCACGGCCGCAGGTACCGCAGGCGCCGCGGGGGCGGGGCGGACGCTTTTGGCGGGAAGATCGGCGCGCAGCACGGCTTCTATGACGGCTTTAGCTATGGGGGCGGCGGCCGAAGCGCCGTGCAGCCCATGCTCCACCAGCACCGCTACCGCTATCTTCGCCGGCTGGCCGCCCACCGTGGCGTAGGCCACGAACCAGGCGTGGTCTTTGCCCTGGGGGTTCTGGGCGGTGCCCGTCTTGCCGTACATCTCCGCGCCCGTTATTTTCGCGGCCTGCCCGGTGCCTTCCAGCACCACGCTGTGCAGGCCTTCGCGGATGAGCGTCCAGGTATCAGGCTTGAGGTCCACGCGGCTGATCTTTTCCGGCTCTCCCTTGTAGAACAGCTGGCCGTCGCTTTTGACGATGCGGTCCACGTAATACGGGCGGTGAAAGATCCCGCCGTTAGCGACGGCCGCTATCATGCCGGCCGCCTGCATGGGGGTCATCAGCGTCTCGCCCTGGCCTATGGCCAGGTTAAGGGTGTCGCCTACGAACCAGTAGCTTTTCTTCGCGGCGCGGGGCCCGGGCCCGAAAACGTTGCCCGCTTTTTCTTCCGGCAGGGCGATGCCCGACGTCTGGCCCAGGCGGAAAGCGCGCGCGTATTTCTCTATGGCCAGCCCGCCAGCCCGCTGACCGGCGTTGTAAAAATAAACGTCGCAGGACTTCGCGAGGCCGTCTTTGAAATTCACCTTGTTGTGGCCCTTCTTCTCCCAGCACTTGAACACGCGGCTGCCGGCGTCGTAGTAGCCGGGGCAGAAAAAAGTCTCGTCCGGGCGCACCCGGCCGGATTCGAGTATCGCGGCGCCGGTCACTATTTTAAAAATAGAGCCGGGCGGGTAGCTGCCCTGCAGCGCCACGTTGAACTCCGGAAGTATTTTCCCGGCGGGCAGGCCCTCTTTTTCGGAACCGGAAAGCACGAACATGTTGGGGTCGTAATCCGGGGCGGAGGCGAAAGCGAGGACGGCGCCGGTGCGGGGGTCCAGCGCCACCACGGCGCCCTTGCCCGTCGCCGACTTTAAAAGCCCTTCCTCCGCCGCGGCCTGGGCCTTCGAGTCTATCGTCAGGAAAATATCGGCGCCGGGGATCCATTTGCGGCTCTCCAGCACCCGGTTCAGCTTGCCCCGGGAGTCCACCTCCAGGTAAATGCCGCCGTCCTTTCCCTTCAGTTCCTTCTCGTACATCTTTTCCAGGCCGGCCTTGCCCAGGCGGGAATCCATGGAATAATTCTTGTCTTTGGAGCGCGCGGTCCAGTCGCGGGTGTCCATTTTGCCGATATACCCTATCAGGTGGCTGAGGTACGGGCCGAAGGGATAAAACCTGCGCGCCTCGACTATGATGTCGATCCCGTGGTAGACGGCCTTGAGCTCGGACAGCGCCAGCATGATCCTGGGCGGGAGGTTCTCGGCGAGCCGCACCGGTTTTTCGCGGGAGGCGGACTTAAAAATGGTGTTGCGCAGGTCCTCGTAATCCGCGCCCAGCGGGCGGGCCAGGGCTTTGGCCATCCGCTCGATCTCGGCTTTCGTCTTTATCTGGCCGGGGAAATAGATGAGGCTGAACGAAGGTTTGCTGGTCGCCAGGGCCACCTCGTCCGAGGAGAAGATCCTGCCGCGCGGGGCCGCCTGGGCTATTATCTGGGTGCGGTTCTTTTCGGCTATCTCGCGGTAATGCGCGGCTCCCAGCACCTGCAGGTTAAGCAGCCTGAACAGGAACAGGAGCGCGGCGGCGTAGGCAAGTATCCACAGCAGCTCCAGCCTTTCCTGCGGTATCTGTCGGTCTATCATAAGACGCCGGTCCGCCGTTTGAACCAGTAGAACACCTGGAACAGCACCGGCACGGCCAGCGCGTTGAGGAAAGGTTCCACCAGGAAAATTTTAAGCCCGGTAGGGTTGATGCTCGAGAAAGACAGGCTCAGCGCCTGGTAAAAAAGCATGCAGGCCCACGAAAGGACCAGCGCGGCCACCAGCTGCGAAAAAGGGCTGGCCATGTCGAAGTGGCGCTTCAGCACGTATACGGCGTAGGCCATCAGGGAATAGGTAAGCGCGTAACCTCCGAACATGCTGGCGCCCAGCATGTCGGCGTAAAGCCCGAGGAAAAAGCCCCAGGCCACGGCCTTGACCGGGCCGGCCAGGATAGCGGCGCAGAGCGCGGCCGCGAAGATCAGGTTGGGGGCGAGGGCGAACACCGTCAGGTTCTGGGTCCACCACCAGTAGAAAGAGCCGGTAGCCAGGTAGATAAAAACCTCGAGGATTATGCTCATTTCTTTTCCGCCTGGAGCGGGCCCGAGAATTCCGCGGGGAGATTGCGCCTCAGCACGTAAACCTCTTTAAGCGTATTCACGTCCACCGCGGGCGCCACGTCCGCCGTGATGAAATTCATGAACGATTCGCGCGGGTAGACCTTTGTAACCCTGCCCACGAAGATGCCCGCCGGGAAAAGCAGCCCGCCCGGAGAAGTGGTAAGTTCCGCCCCGACGGAGAGGCCCGGCTCCTCCGGCACATAGCTCACCTTCAGCAGCCAGGTGCCTTTGCCCTCCACCAGGGCTTCCAGCCCGGTCGGCGCTATCGCGCAGACCGCGGAAGCGGCGCTGTTGGTGAGCAGCAGCACCTTGGAAAATTTGGGATAGACTTCCAGCACCCGGCCGGCCAGCCCGGCGCGGTCGTCCTGCATGCCCAGCACCGTGTCGTTGACGGCGATGCCGGCCTCGGAGCCCTTGTCTATGAAGAAAGACCCGTACCAGTCGGCCGGGGTTTTGCCTACGATGCGGGCCCAGGAACCGGACCAGGGGAGGGCGCGCGACAGGCGCATCTCACGGGTCAGGCGCTCGTTCTCGGCGGTGGAGGCCGCCGTATTCTGCAGTTTCAGCTCGAGCTGGCGGACTTTGTCCTTGAGCGCCCTGTTCTCCTGGTCGGTCTCCAGGAGGGAGACGAAATTAGCGGGGACGTTGCGGACGAAATGCCCGTAGGTGGCGCCGTAGTGCAGCGACGGGTAAAGGCTGTAGCTTACGGCTATGCGGGCCGTATGCGCCAGTTTTGATGCGGGGAAAATAAGAAGGAGGACCGAAACGGCGGTAAAAAATACTATGGCGTAATTGGCTGCGTCCTTTTCTCTGCTCATCGCCTGTCCCCTAAAGGACCCGCCTGAGAACGCGCCTCCCCCTTGAACGGGGCTCAGCTGCGGTACGACTTCAGGAATTCGGGCCGCTGCTGGATTTTATCCAGTTCTTCCAGATACTTACCGCAGCCCAAGGCGACACAGCTTAAAGGATCGGCAGCCCTGTGGACGGGCAGTTCTGTTTCCTGCCGGATGAGCTCGGGGAAGCCGCGTAGCAGCGATCCCCCGCCCGCCAGCACCATCCCGCGGTCCACGAGGTCCGAGGAAAGCTCCGGCGGCGTCTCTTCCAGCACCTGCTTGATCACGTCCACTATCAGCTGGACAGGCTCCATGAGGGCCTGCCTTATCTCTTCAGAAGTCACAAGAATCGTCTTGGGCAGGCCCTTGGCCTGGTCCCTGCCCTTAACCTCTATCGTCTTTTCTTCTTTTAAAGGGAAAACCGATCCGATCTGTATCTTTACCTCTTCCGCGGTAGTTTCGCCTATGACTAAATTGTGCTTGCGCCGGAAATACTGCACTATGCA